>ERZ869921.273-NODE-273-length-35179-cov-8.202568_pt1 | contig 35179 bp, 46 predicted proteins | sample MGYA00579310_ERZ869921 | MGnify/ENA primary metagenome ERZ869921 (study PRJEB32216, sample SAMN09231816) | wastewater metagenome | place: USA: Maryland | collected 2016-06-21 | study: EMG produced TPA metagenomics assembly of the PRJNA472060 data set (Reclaimed... | reverse complement strand
ATCATCCTTTCAACCCCTTGCTTTGGAGGTCACAATGACCCGTCTTACTATCCGCCGTGGCGCTGCCTACGATGAAATGATCTTCTCGAATCAGCGTGAGTCCGTCGCCGTCGATGTGTCTTCCCTCGACAGACACGCCAAGAGCAGGATTCATTCTGAGGTCGTCGCCGACCGGAAGAACAACAGAAAAGAGTGGCCCTCGACGATAGCGGCGATCCGTTCGCTCGCTTAAGCCGGCCCTCCGGTACGTCGTCCCACTATTCCCCTCGAAGGCGAAGTGCCAAGGAGGTGTGCTATGTGACTTTCTTTCGCGACAGCCGAGACGCGCGGCATATCCGAAAGGTAAAGGCTTACATTATCTGGACCTGAGCATGTCCAAAAAGGCTCACGAAATTCGAATCCGTGTCTAGCGGCAGGGGTAGCCTGTGTTGCGACGGAAACGTGCTGAGCACCACGATAAACTGCTCACGAGTTTGCCCTGTCGAGCGAGAGTTCCAGGGCCTTTTTATCTCAAAGGAGTATCACATGCCTGACGTGCTTGAAATGCTCTGGAATGAATTCATCCATGCCTATTCACTCTTGAAGGAGAGAACCGATGAGCGAGATGTTGCTGCTTCCGAAGCCGGAGCCGCAGGCCCTCTATTCGATCTACAAGACGGGCCCGAAAGGCTGGGTGCCACGGCATAGGCAGGTCGACAGACAGACGGTCGAGTATGCCTTGAGCTACCTCGTCAACGTCAAACGTGAGCCCTGCGCTCTCGTCTGCCAACAGGGTAATCTCATAGCTTTGAAATTCGAACAACCGAGGGCAAGCTGATGGACTCGGCCTTCATCCGTATGGCACTCGCCTACGGCAAGCCAGCCCCGAAACCCGAGCCGCTGCCTGTCAACTGGCTCAACCACGCGTGGAGGAAATGAGTCAGTACATCACTTCTCACGCTCTCTCTACAGAGCCGTTCTTGCCTGTCGTCTGGCCAGAGTACCGCCCACCTCAGACGAGGGTATCTCAGTTGAATCAAATGCCAGAGAGCATGATAACTGGAGAAAAGCTGTCTCAAGCTGTCTACTCTGATTGGCAAGAAGAGCAAAAACTTAGAAGGAGAAGAACATGAAAACATATCTTTTGAGGCGGAGAAGCCTCGGCCGTTCGTCGGTACGTGGCATCATTGCCTTCTCGAAAGAGGGCATCGAGGGCTATCGCTCCGACGGGATGAAACACGATGAAGCAAACTATGTCAAATCCGAATTGCCTAACGACGCCGATCTGTGCATCCGTTGGGGATGTACTTCTACTGTGCCTACGAAGAAGGTCCTCAACGAGGCCTCGGCAATCCATTACGTCTCAGACAAGGCAGGAAGTCGGAAGGCTTTCGCGGACGCTGGACTCGCCCCTAGAACCTTCCTGTCATTCGTCGATTATCAACTTGGAGCTTCCTTCCTCCCTGCCGTCGTACGGCCGCCTGTTCATTCTCAAGGACGCAATATAGACCTCTGCAATACCGCCGAGGAAGTCCAGAAAGCCTGCCAGAAGTACGGCGAGGTCTATATCTCGGAGTTCATTGACAAGGTCGCCGAGTACCGTGTCTTTGCGATGCAAGGCAGGGTTGTATGGGTCGCAAGGAAGACGCCTGCCGATCCTAAGGCTCTCGCTTGGAATGTCGCACAGGGTGGCCACTTCGACAACGTCCGTTGGGGTGACTGGGACATGAACGTCGTCAAGGTCGGTCTGACTGCGTTCAACATGACGGGGCTGGACTTCGGCGGTGTTGACGTCATGGTCGATTCCACGGGTCGTGCGTATGTCCTTGAAATCAATTCGGCACCCTCACAGACGAGCCCTTATCGTCAGGAGTGTTGTGCTCGTGCGTTCGACCACCTGCTCCAGACTTACGAGAGTCGTGGTAAAGAGAGGTACGACATCGACGGCTGGAACTGGAAGGGCACGATCCATCCGGGCCTGATTGAGACGATCAAGAAGGGAGACGACCAATGACCGCTGGGCTGGGGGAGGCGAACTTTCCGGACAAGTTCCATCAGTACATCGCCGCATTGCGGTATGATTGCGCTAAGAGCAATTGGCATGAACACGAGGGCTGCACATGTTCTGACGAGACACTGTTGAAGCGCGCCGCCTATCACCCATCTGACGCGCGGGACATCGTGGAGCTGTTGCTATCTCGGCGGGTTAAGGAGAAGGAATACGGTCGCAACGGCTGGTACGATACATGGGGACAAGACCCATTGTGTCGCGAAGCTGCCGACGCCCTCGCAGCATTCCGCGCCGAGCTTGATGCGGTGAAGCGGGAGCATCGACCTTCGGAATGGGACGCACTGATTGCCCGCGCCGAAGCCGCCGAGGCCGAAATCGCTCGCCTGAAGGGAGAAAAGAAATGAAGTCCGTCTATGTCGTAGGCGGTGACCCTGCCGTCATCGAGATGTTTCGTGGGATGGGTTGGGGCCCTTCTCCCCTTGTTTGGGATGCCGACCTCGTCTGTTTCACCGGTGGTGAGGACGTCTCGCCGGAACTGTACGGCCAGCAGAACACAGGTCAGTCTTATACGAACCCTCGTCGTGACGAGCGAGAGGTCGAGATATACAACGCGTTCCTCGGACACCGACCTTTCGTCGGCATCTGCCGTGGCGGCCAGTTCCTGAACGTCATGAACGGCGGGACGATGATCCAGCATATCGGTCCGTTCTCTGGCGACACAGTTTGTCTCGATACAGATGGACATGCTCATGTCGTCCGTGTCGATCACCATCAGGGGATCGTGAGGGACCGTGAGAAGTCCTACTCTATCCTCGCGAAGGACATAGGTGAACCCCTCGGACTGACCTATGCGTGTTTCTATCCTATCACGCGTTCTCTCTGCTTCCAACCCCATCCTGAGTGGGGGCATGAAGGTACGCGGAAATTGTTCTTCCAACTGATCGAGGAGTACATCACATGACCCATTTCTTCTTGGTTCTGATCTTCTTGAATACTTATCCAAACCCTCCGATCGAAGAACGGACGGTCATAGAGGTCCCTTCGATGGCCCACTGTGAGGAGATGCGGCACAGGGCTGACTTTGCCCCTCCGGTTGCGGCAGCCTATCTCATCGCTGTCGGATCGTTCTGCAAGGTCGTGGAGACGCCGGAATGAAGTTCCGAGATATGACTGACGGAATCGACAAGTACGCCCAGCGTATGATCGAGGGCCATCGGCTCAACCCTCGGTTGTATTCATGGATTCGGAAGGGTACTGAAGAAATCTTCGGGCCTTTCATCGACACCGAGACAGCAATGAAGAAACGACCAGCCGGTCCCGGTTGGCGTCTTGAAGGAAAGGATCAGATGTGAAACCCGGCGCAGAAATCATGTACAGCGATGTCGTCAACAACGGTATAGCTTGCTCGTCTTTGTTAATCGGGGGTATTGACTCGGGCTATTGTTCTCGATTGACTGTGGAAAAAAACAGGGCGGAATGGAACGATTTCATTCAGGCTCTTTCTGCCCGTGCAAAAGGACACGCAAACACGTATTCGGTCGTCTGTGTCTCGACGACGTCCCTCCAAGACATCGCCGAGAAGTTTTTCAAGGAGTTCGGCTTCGTCCCTTCGAAGGCCGTCATTAACGCCAAGAACGGCACGACCTGCACCTTCTGGGTTCTCGACATCCCGACGTTTTTTGCTACGCTTACGAAGGAGTGTAAGGCCCTCAACCTGCCGGCACCTCTTACATGCCACTCGACGTTGGCGTGACGACCTTAAGGCACCCCTTTATCTTTTATCAATACCTTTACCGAAACCTTAGAGGGTTCCTTTAGTTACCCTTAGTATACCAGAGGAAAAACATGGTATCTCCAGATCGGATTCTCGTCTACGGGACACTGAAGCGTGGCTTCGGTGCGAACTACAAACTTCAGGGTGAGGCTTGCATCGGTGCAGCCCATACCCTCGAAGATTTTTTCATGTGTGGTTCGGGCTTCCCTATTATCTTTCCGGCCACCTCTATCGAGGGAGGTTATGAGGCTCTCGCTGCCCCCGTCCTTGGCGAGCTCTATACCCTTTCTCCCTCGACCCTTGCCGTCCTCGACATGTATGAGGGCTATCCGAACTTCTATTCGAGAAAGCCTGTCAAAGTCCGCGTCATCGATTTTGAATCGACGGGCGAACCTCTTGAGCAGTTCGCTTGGGTCTACTACATCGTGAATGAAAGATACCGACCGACAATCGAACCCGGCAATCATGGGTTCCTCGAATGGAAAGGACACGATTGATGTGTGGTCTAGCCGGAGTTTATTCAAGGACTTGGGGGCACCCAGAGTTCTCTCTTTTCGAGAAGCTTCTTTACGTCTCGGTCTTCCGGGGAGAAGACAGCACAGGCGTCATCAAACTCGACAAGAAGGGCGTCCCGCGAGTCCGCCGGACAGTCCTCTCTTCGCCTGAGTTCCTTTGCCACCAGGGTTCGGACTTCATCCGCGACATCAAGGGCGAGGACAAGCCGATAGGCCTTCTAGGCCACACAAGGGCGGCTACGAAGGGTGCTGTCAAGCTGTCGAACGCCCATCCGTTTTCCTTCGAGAACGTCGTAGGAGCCCACAACGGGACGATCCACAAGAAGTTCAAGGGTCGTGAGGATTTCGAGACTGATTCCGAGGCTCTTTACAAGCTGATCAATGATGAGGGCATCGAAGCGGCTCTGAACGAGGTCCAAGCCTACGACTCTGCCTACGCCCTCCAGTGGATCGACAAGAAGGCGAAGACGCTGAACTTCATCAGGAACGACAAGCGGCCTCTGACGTTCACGTACATCTACGGCCAGACGACGCTCGTGTGGGCTTCCGAGAAGAAGTATCTCGAATTCGTCCTGTCTGTCGACAAGATGGGGGGATCGGCGAACGGCTGGCGTGGCGACAAGAATGAGCCTTACTTCACTCTCGGTCCGAACGAGTTGATGACAATACCTCTGAACGCCTCACCTCAAGAGGCCAAGATCGTAAAGTTGGAGGTAAAGGAATCTACTTACCGCCCTTTTCAACCTTCGACCGTGATTACTAGAAGGGGTACGGGGCGATGGGTCACGACGGATCGTGGGACGGAAAAATGGGTTACAGAGTCAGCCCAATCGGAAAACCAGACATCGACCCCGAAGTCTCCTGACCTCCTGTCGTCTGCCGCCCCTCGGCCGCCTTATAAGGGGCACAGGAAGTCGAAGAACGACAAGGCTCTCGCGAGTCTAGAATGGCTTCAGAACCTTCCCGGTCCAGCGAAATCGACCGTCCTTGCAGATCAACTGGTCGATCCGAACTTCGCCGATCTTCCTTGGCAGGAGAAGAGCTCGGCCGACTGTGTTGTCTACAAGGGATTCGAAGGTGCAAACCTGACGGAGAAGGAACTTCGGATACGCCTCCAGACCGGATGTTTCGCTTGTGGGGAGTGTTTCGAACTCGACGACAAGGACGATCAGAAGAAAATCCGGGCGATCCACTGGTGGTCTCGTGAGGCTTTCGCGTGTGACGAGTGCTATAAGTCGAGTGACGGCGATTGGGTCCGACATTCGATAGACGACACTTGGGATGAAATCAAGGAAGAAAGGAAAAATTGATGGACGACGAACTAAGGAAACAGGTCGACGAACTCCACGAGTTCAACCGTAAAGGCACTCCGGGGCATATCCGTTGGGCCTGTTTCGTCGACGGCAAGATCAAGAAGATGGCTTCCCGGCCATGCTACGGGGAGATGAGGTCTTACGGACAGAAGTCGACTCGCCCGCAGGACGACAAACCGGACGACCTTCCACAACCGATGCCTATCGGTGGCAAACGTGGCGCTCTCGGTCTGTGTTTCATGGATCATCAAGTGTCCGACAGTTTCATCCGTCAGGTCTTTGATCCAGAGACTTCACCGTGGCGTCGTGGTATCGCGAAAGACGTCGAATTCTCGATCAAGAACGACAAGATCGTAGGTGTCGTATATCCTACGCCAGACGTCGATCCGACGGTCATGCTGAACCTCTTTATCAATTCGAGGGGCTTCGGCGTAAACGACAAGGCGAATGATGTCATTAGGAGGACTTTCCCGGAATTGTCCGATCCCGAGGTTTTCTTCCTGTCATTCTTTTTCCGTCATCGTGCTGACAACTGGCAGACGCCTGACGTCATCTCTGGTTGCCAGACGTACCATGCCTCTAGTTACTCCCTGAACGGCTCTGTCAACCTCAATAGGTGGTTCTCCGGGGAGTCTGTCGACATCTCGAACGGACGGACATGGCTAGATGGCGAGGACTACAACAGGACGGCTTTGGCTGACGTATTCGTCGACAAGGACGCCGAACCTGTGATCAAGTCGTTGACCTCTTGCTTGACCATCGTAGGCAACAAGACCACGGCTGACGACTACAAAAAGGCAGTCAACGCATTCCACGAGCGCTACCAGAAGGAGTTCGCGAAGTGAGGTACAACTACTCAATCGGGGCCGACCCCGAACTGTTCTTGGTCCAGAAGGACGTTCCCGGGCCTCAGTTCGTCTCAGCCCATGACGTCATTCCGGGCACGAAAGTCCAGCCATTCGAGGTCCTTTCCGGGGCGATTCAGGTCGATGGTGTCTCGGCAGAGTTCAACGTCAATCCTGCGATGACGGCGACCGAATTCTGTTCGAACATCCGGGATGTCCTTCAGGAACTCCAGTCGAGAGTGACTTTCGCCAAACCAGACCTGACGTTGTATGTCGCGCCGACGGCCGTATTCGACAAGAAGTACTTCTCGAAGCTGCCTAAGTCGGCAAAGGCCCTTGGCTGTACGCCTGACTTCTCGGTCTACACGGACAAGCCGAACCCACCCCCGGCTACGAAGGAACCCTTCCGGACCGGCTCTGGCCACATCCACGTCGGCTGGACGGCAGGTGAACGCCCGAACGAATCGGCACACCTCTACGACTGCCGTCAGATGGTCCGCCAGCTCGACTGTGCTCTCTATCCGATGAGCCTTCTCTGGGACGCGGACAAGCGTCGTCGTGAGCTTTACGGAAAGATCGGGGCGTTCCGGCCGAAGCACTACGGGGTCGAGTACCGCTGTCTGTCGAACGCATGGGTCGCCGACCCTGATCTTCATGTCTGGGTGTTTAACGCCACGAAGCACGCTGCGGAAATCCTTGACGATGGGATCGAACTCTTCGACGACCCGGTCCTCTCCGCCTGCGTCAGCCACTTCCTCGAAGGGAAGGACATGAATCGGGACGGCCTGCTCGAACTCCACGACCATCTGACTTCGGAGTTCAGCTTCGATCCTCTGCCGTCGTTTTATCACTCCAAGGAGGCCTAATTGGCAATACTCACCGGGGAACACAAGAGGTACAACAACGCGAACGACGCTTGGATGCGCCTCGGGAATACCTTCGTCCAGTTCGATGGCCAGATATTCTACACGCTGGAGATCGAAAGCAATCAGGAAATCACAGCCCATGACCCGTCGAAAGGTGGCTCGATCGTCAAATTCAACGCCAATGACGATCGGCTAGACCTGACTTCCCTGAAGCTCGGCTTCGTAAATCGTCTGGGAGACACAAAACCGACGTACCTTTCGAGGACGCCGATGCGTCAGCAGAAGCAGGGAGTCGATCTTGAACGCCTTCGTTTCTTCTGTGTCGACAAAGGTACTCCGACACATCTGTCTGCTGACGGTCAACTCAAGTCGGGAGTGATGAGACTCTTCGCTAACGAGTTCCCCCGATTGATGGACATCAAAAGTTCGACGGCCTTCAGCAAGACGTGGGCTGTCCGGACGACGTCGGACAAGGCTATCAAAGGTGTGTTCCACAGGACGAATCCCGTCGGTGTCTTCATCGAGTCCGAAAAACTCTTTATATTTCCGGAAGGTTCGCTGACCGAACTCCGTCGGCGTTCTCTACTGAATGTCCTAGCTAAGCAAGGAAAGGGTGATTTTAATGTCATTGAGCACAAGAGTTCTTGACACCCGTGTGAGTGAGTGGTCAAGGAAGAAGCCTCGTGGTGAGATTGGCGTCGAAGTCGAACTCGAAGGCGTTCTTGACAACGGCGGTCTGGGGAGCAAATACTGGATCGTGAAGCCAGAGGGTTCCCTCAGGGACGGCTGTGAGTACGTCCTAGCCTCTCCTGCCCGGCTAGAAGACCTCGATGACGTCGGGAGAGAGTTCGACGGGATGATGAAGAAGAGCAAGCCGAAGAAGACGATCCGCTGCTCGACCCACATCCATGTCAACGTCAACAACAAGAAGCTCCGAGAGGTCTACAACATCATTGGGTATTATTACCTGATCGAGGAGCTTCTTGTCCGGACACAAGGCCCGGCTCGGACAGGCAACCTCTTTTGCCTCAGGATGTCTGATGCCGAAAACATAGGTGAGCAGCTTCTCTTCTCGACAGAGGACTCCCATATCACGGTGTTCAGTCAGAATCAGAACAAGTACGGTGCGCTGAATCTCGCAGCACCGATGAAGTTCGGCTCTCTCGAATTCAGATTCCTCCTCCCGATGACTTCATGGAAAGAAATCTCTATCTGGATTCATCTTCTCCACCGTCTTGTCAATACGGCGAAGGATATTTCGATCGGAGACTCGGTCAAGTACGTCCTCGAAGACACTCCTCGTGATTTCCTTCGGAGGGTGTTCACGAAAGAACAGACCGACTTCATCCTTGGGCATTTCGGTACGACGCTTGCGAAGGAACTCCTTCTTGAGAACTTCGACTACATCGAGGAACTTTCGAAGTCCCTGACGAAAACTCCGTTCTTTAAACTTCCGAAGGGGCACATACCGTCGGACATCAACTACATGGGAATGAAGAAACCCTCTATAACGGGGGCGGCAGTGCCGGGTACTTGGGGCACCATCGATGAGATAGTGAACCCTCCTCTGGTCCTGAACTGGAATACTTTAGTACACCAAGGACCGATGCAGTTCACTAATCCTGCGCCGACTGCTCAAGAGGTCGCGGATAGTCTGCTCGACGACGACACGCCCGTAGAATTTGACGAACAAGAACCGGAGGACAGTTCATGGTAACGAAGAGACCCCAGACGTTTGTCTACCCTTGGCATCCTTCCTCTCAAGGCGGGGCAAGACTGGCTGGCGCGATGAAGGTCGGGCTGTTCAACAGGGATTACCATTCATTCGGGGCTAACGCGAAATACGTCCTGTTTAACTGGGGGTTTACTTCCGACATCAAGCTTGGAGAGAACATCCGGATTCTTAACGAGCCGAAGAAGCTCCGGGAGGCCGGAAAGACGAGCGTCTTCTTCAAGAAAGCCGAGAAGGTCGCGAATGTCCCGCCGTATACCGAGTCGATAGCCGAGGCGATCTCTTGGCTACGGGAAGGCAACGAAGTCCTCGCGAAAGGCCGGGGCGGTGAGTGGGTCACTTTCGATACAGACCCCCTGTCATTCGTCGAGTCTGGCTTCTTCACCCAGTACAAGAAGAAGTCGGGTGAGTTCCTCGTCCATGTCGTAGCAGGGGCTGTCATCGGAATCGAGCGGCTTGTTCCTCAACAGACAGACGACAAGGATGCCGTCTTCAATCATCGGTTCAGGACGAGAGAGAACGGGTTTATACCTGAAGCGATTGACGTCTGGCCTGAATCGATCGGCGAGGCTGCTCCGAGGATCGTCGAAGCTCTCGGCCTCGACTTCGGTTGCGTCCACTTCCTCTGGAACAACGTCACCAAGAAGTCTTACGCTCTCGGCTTCGATGGCATTCCGATTCTGTCGGAAGAGCTCGCGAAGGAATACGCCACGGCTTTGAAGGACTTTACAACTTAGGCATTCTCTGTTATAATAAGAAAAAGGATTGAACATGAGACGTTGCTACATATGCGACACGACAGACGATTCGAGGTCCTACATCTGGGACACCAAAGGTCAGGGCTACATCTGCCACGACTGTGAATTTTCAATCAATGAGGCACTCAATGACTTCGTCGAAGATGACTTGGAAAGACTTGAAGTTCTGGAAGACGGACCATTGGAAGAGGGTCCGCAGGACTCTAGGGACGAACAAGAATTACATCACCCCTCATCCTTCTTTGGTCTTCCGGCCATTCATCCAGACAAAGCTCGATGAAGTCAAAGTCGTCTTCCTCTACCCCGAACCGTACTTTAAGGAAGGCATTGCAGACGGTCTCGCGTTGTCTGCCAGCGGCGAAATCGACAAAATCCCCGTCCCACTCTTCTTCCTCTTCAAAGAACTCACGAAGGACGTCCGTGTCCATCCGAAGCGGCCTGATCTCTCGAAGTGGTCTCGACAAGGTGTTCTTCTATGGAATGCCGTCCCAGTGACGTTCAAGGGACACTCAGGTGTCCAGCGTGGGATCGGATGGGAGGCCCTTACGAGGGAAATCATCGAGACGTGTTACCTCAATAACCCGAACACGATCTTTGTATTCTTCGGTGACGACATGAAAGAGACCTACGGGCCGATCCTTCCTGAGGACGCCAAGTATATGAACCTCCCGCTGCCATACGGGATCGAGTTCATGGGGACGAAACCTTTCTCGGCGATCAACGCCACCCTAAAAAGAAGCGGGGCGAAACCCGTCAACTGGAGTGTCTAATTGAACCGTGAAGACATCGTCGTAATAGACACGGAGACTAACGCCCTTCGCAACCCAGACAAAATCCACGTCATCTGTACCCGGACGTTTGCCGGAGAGACAAGGGAGTTCTTGAATGTCCTCGAAGACCCGACGTCGTTCACTAACTACATCAAGCCGTTCCCGAAAAAGGTCGGACATAATATCATTCAGTACGATCTACGTATTGTTCTGGATCGGTTGGTTCCTTCTCATGGGATTAACTTTGAGTCCGTACTTGACACGTTGGTTATCTCTCGTCTTCTGAACTACTCGATTCCGGGTGGCCACTCCCTCGAAACATGGGGCGAGCGTCTCGGGATCAAGAAGGAAGGCGTCGACATTTGGGACTGGTCGGAGTTCGACCCTCTGATGGTCGACAGGTGCCACTCCGACACCCTTATAAATCTGGGTATTCTAGACAAGTACTGGAAGTATGTGACCGATCCTACGTGGCAGGCAGCTCTCGACGTCGAACATTTCACGGCGTCTGTCTGCTCCGACATGACGGAGAATGGTTTCCCTTTTGCAAAAGATGAGGCCGAGAAGCATCATGCCAGAATTTCAGGTCTACTCAAGCCGATCGATGACGGCATCGCAATGGCGTTCCCTCCAAGATCGAGCCTTGTCCGGGAGGTCAATCCTCGTGTCACACGGTCAGGCGCGTTTAATCTCACAGACTTTAAATGGTTCAAAGGGGATGACCTTTCACCCTTCAGTGAAGGAGCTCCGTTCTCAGTCATCGACTGGGAGCCGTTCAACACCGCGTCACCGAAACAAGTGGTGGAGCGCCTTAACGAGGCTGGCTGGAAGCCTACTGAAAAGACGAAAGGCCACACGGACTTCCTCAAGCAGAGAGGCAAGAGGGACCCTGAAAAGGCAGCGAAATACGCCGTCTATGGATGGAAGATTTCCGAAGAAAATCTGAAGACTCTTCCCGATACGGCCCCCGAGGCAGCCAAGAATCTAGGCAAGCGGATCATCCTCCAGTCGAGGTTGTCCGACCTTGAGGAGTGGCTCGCTCTTGCAGAACCAGAAGGAGACGGATGGAATGTCCACGGAAGCTTCTCCCCTATTGGGGCATGGACGCAAAGACTGTCCCATTCGAAGCCAAATCTTGCAAACGTTCCAGTCGCCAAAAGAAGTCCAAAGGATACCGAGTTCCAGAGATTGGTCAACGATCTCAACGACGACATGCGTTCGTTGTGGACAGCCCGTCCGGGCTTTAGGCTCCTCGGGACAGATGCTGATGGAATACAAATGCGGATATTCGCTCATATTGTGAACGACAAGGAGCTCGTCCATGCACTCGTCGAAGGGAAGAAAGAAGATGAGACGGACATTCATTCCCTCCATAAACGGAAGCTTGGAGACGATGCGAAGTCTCGTGATGCGGCGAAGACTTTCATCTACGCTTGGCTTCTCGGGGCAGGAAATGGAAAAGTTTCAGAGATATTGGAAACGACTCCCTCTAGAGCAAAAGCTGCTGTGGAACGATTTGTTGCTTCGTATCCGGGGCTTGCCGACCTCAAGCGTTCTCAAATTCCGCGAGATGCTAAGCGAGGCTTTTTCGAAGGACTAGATGGCCGAAAAGTCGTCTGTGATTCTGAACATCTAATGTTGGCCGGCTACCTCCAGAACGGAGAAGCCATAATCATGAAAGGCGCTTGCCGTGAATGGACTAGGGAGTTACGCAGACTTGGAATACCTTTCTGGCTCAGGACGTGGCCCCACGACGAGTGGCAGACCGAAGTTCCAGATGACGATGCTGTCGCAAAGGTCGTATCGGACATCCAAATCCAAGCAATCCGAAACCAAGGACCGATCCTCGGAATGAACCTTCCTCTCGAAGGGACTACGACGATCCAGAAGAACCACCCGCCCTACCCCGACGGGTTCATCGGGGGCTATACATGGAAGGACACACACTGATGGATAAGCTTGTTAATTTCCCTTTTAAGGGTCAGTTTGCTTTGAATGGAATTTTACACGCAATTGTACTCGTTTGTCTTTTAGCGTTATTGGCAGGCTGTGCTTCCTCTTGGAAGAACACAACTTACACCGGGAACGTCCCGGACTATATCGATCGGGGTTCTCCCGTCGACTAGGGGTTGACAACCTCTTCTCTATAGGGTATAATATCTAATAATCAGAAGGAGAAAACTCCCATAGCTAATATCTTTGCGTACAAGATCAAGGTCACGGCAGAGTCCGAAGGCCTTGTTTCATCTGAACTCGGGTTTGAAGAAGTCGCCGAGAAGTTCCGCGAGAATCTCGTGGAGAACGTCGGCGAGGCAAACTTCGAGATTCTAGAGTTTCGAGATGCGACAGACGAAGAGCGTGAGCTCCTCCAAGTTTCCCTCGAAAGGCAAGCTGAGCCTCAGAAGCTGCTAAACTAAAAGCCAAAAGAAAACAAAAAGGATAAACAATGGCCGCAAAATACTGGTTCTTCACTGGCAAGTGCAAATGGGCAAAGGTCGACCAGCCCGATAAGAAGTATGGTTCTTACCAGATCAACCTCTATCCTGACAAGGCAAGCATGGTCCAGTTTCAGAAGACCGGCCTTCGCCTCGAAGTCAAGAAGGACGACGACGGTGAATTCGTTCGCTTCCGTCGTGATCCCGAGAAGCTCCTCGAAGGCATGGATGAAAAGCCTGTCAAGTTGATCTTCAAGGATGGTAAGTACGAGCCGTTTGACCAGAACATCGGCAATGGTTCTCTCGTCGAAGTCAAGGTCCAAGTCTATGACTCTGCGAAGGGCAAGGGGCACCGCCTCGAAGCCGTAGCAGTCCATGAACTCGTCCCTTACGAAGGCGACGCAGATCAGGCTGATTTGCCGTTCTAATGAAGTCGATAGACACCCTCGTAGACGACATTCTTGATCTCGTAGACAAGGGTGCCGATGTTCCGGATAGCCTAACTCAGGGGTTCGCCTCTGAGTTAGCCCGGATCGTCTCGAACAGACTGGCAGAGAAAAGAGGGCCTGCCTACCTCCGTGTATCAAACCTCGGAACTCTTTGCGACCGAAAGCTCTGGATACAAGTGAACTTCCCAGAAGCCGTCGAGAAGATGGAACCCGAGACTAAACTGAAATTCCTCATCGGTGACATCCATGAGGCCGTGATGCTCTTCCTCGCTCAGGCGGCTGGACACGAGGTCACTGACCAACAGAAAGAGATCGACGTCGATGGAGTCAAAGGGCACCTCGATGCCAAGATTGATGGCATTACTGTCGATGTTAAGTCTGCGTCATCCGCTTCTTTTAAGAAGTTTGACAAAGGCCTCACACCAGCAGAAGACAACTTCGGGTACCTGACTCAGCTCGGGACCTATGTAGACATCGAAGGAGGTGACGAAGGTGCGTTCCTCGCGACAGACAAGACGCTCGGTAAGATCACCCTCGACCGCCACAAAGACCTCCACTCGAACTCCCACGAACTCGTCGCCCAGAAGCGTGCCATGCTTTCATCCAACAGGATGCCAGCCCGCGCCTTTGAAGACGTCGCAGACGGAAAGTCCGGAAACCGGAAGCTCGACACATACTGCTCTTACTGCGATGTCAAGGAAGCCTGCTGGCCTGGCCTTCAGAAGTTCTTCTATTCTAATGGACCGCGGTTCCTTACTAAGGTCGTTAGGCCACCCAAGGTAGACGGGGAACGCTTCGATCCCGCTGCGAGCCCAGATGACCCCTTCTGAGAAATATCGGCTCAGAGTGTACGGTTTAACACCAGAGCAATATAAGGAGCTTGATCATGGACACTGCCCTATTTGTCTCCGCGATTGGAGCGACGCTGTTAAGCCTGTTGTGGATCACGATCATGTGGAGGCCTTGGTACGGGGACTTGTTTGTCGGTATTGCAATCACCGTCGTATTGGCCATCATCGCGATGCCAGCTTGGTTTATCGTATTGCGAAGTATCTGGAGGGTCCTTTCTATTTAAAGATGCCTCCTAAGCCAAAAAGAAAAAGAAGGAAGAAATCCCATTGAGTACAACACATCTAGTCATTCCCGATCCACACGCCCACCCGGACTTTAACAACGACAGAGCAGACTGGATTGGACGGCTTATCTTAGACGTTCGTCCGGATGTCGTAGTGAACTTGGGGGATACTTGGGACTTTCCGTCGTTGTCGTCCTACGAGAAAGGTAAGAAGTCCTTCTGGGGGCGCGCCTACAAGAAAGACCTAGACGCAGGCCTCGACTTCGACGCCCGTCTCTGGAAGCCGATCCGTGAGGCCAAGCGTCGGCATCCTTTCAAGGTCTTCATCGAAGGCAATCACGAGAATCGTCTGAAGCGTATGCTCCAGATTCAACCAGAGTTCGACGGAACAGTCTCTTTCGACGACCTCCAACTCAAGAAAAATTACGATGTCGTCACAGAATACACTGGAACCTCTACTCCCGGAACTGTCGAGATTGATGGAATTCTTTACTCTCACTTCCTCATTTCAGGAGTGCAGGGCAAGGCTGTCTCATCAATCCACCTCGGTTATAATCTCTTGCAGAAACGACATCAGTCGGTCACAGTTGGACATAACCATACGTTTTCGTACGACGTCCAGCAAACAGGAGCTCGAACCCTTCATGGACTCTGTTGCGGAACTTTGCAGACGTATGTTCCCGACTGGGCAGGTGAAGTTGCCCATCTCTGGCGGCACGGTGTCGCTCTCAAACACAACGTTCGGGATGGTAACTATGACCTTGAGTGGATCAGCATCGAAAGATTGAAAAAGGAATATGGTACAGATGTTCGGTGACGCAAACTACTTTGAGCTGCTCGCCGAGAGACTCCTCGATGACTGGGAGTTTGACGAACTGCTCGAAGAGAATGATTTAGGTGAAGTTGAAGTCCTCGCCCTGCTGTTGGAGCATGGGCTTATTGATACGAAAGGTATCGACGATGAATGCGATTAGTAAGACTCTGTTTGTAATCTCTGCCGGACTGTTTGTCCTCTACGCCGGTATTCAGTTGGCGAAGGCAGACAACGAGTTCACCGGAATCGGTAACTCTGTTTACAAGCTTTACACTTCGGAGAAGGCTGATTGTTCGGCAGTCGCTGTCTCGAAGAACCAGCTAGTGACGGCGGCCCACTGTGTCACCGGACAAGAGCCCCTCTCGATCCGGATAGACAACGAGGCATGGAATGCCCAAGGTACCCGTGTTCTCAATTCCAGCACCGTCCACTTCGTCGATCGAGTCCGAGTACTTGCCTCGAAGGACGTCGCCTTCCTTGAGTTGAAGGACGAGAGTGTCGAACTGAAGCCCTCAAAGATTTGTGACGAAGACGAGCTAGAGTTTGGCGACCGTGTCTATGCCGTAGGCTTCCCGAAGGTCCTTGATAAGACGATCACCGAGGGTCTCTTCACGGCCAAGACGATCTTGCCAATCCCTAGTCTGGAAGGTCCGTTCTATCGGACATCTGTCCCGATTGCGGGAGGTAATTCGGGGGGCGGTCTCTTTACTTTTGGGAAAGACAAGGGCCTCTGTCTGACTGGTATTACATCGGCGATGAACACACAGGTCTCGTTTATGTCGTTCTTCTCACCTCTTTCGTCGTTGCAGGAAGTCACGAAGTCTCTTCTGAATGCCGAAGAGACGAAGGCGAGTTATATTCCGATCGACAGCGCCACCAAGGAAGTGCTTAACCCGTCTGACGAACGGTAACGAGAACTGGCGGTCGTTTGAAATAAGACCCGGCTTAGAGCCGTGATGGTGGCCGATCCACCCCGCTAGTCCAAATGCAGTTAGAGGGAATTGATTGAGGGCAAGGTAAGGCGGTTCTGGATTCTGGGATCGTGAGGTGCGGCTAACCGCGGGGCCTTACCAGCATATGAGGATGAAATGAAAGACATCTGGATCACGTCCGACACCCATTTCGGGCACAGCAATATTATAGAATATGGGCCACGTCCATTCAATAACATACATCAACATGACCAAACCCTCCTCGAAAATTGGAATTCTGTCGTAAAGCCGGGTGACAAAGTCTACCATCTTGGCGATGTCTACATGGACTGTTCTGGTGAATACGCATGGGAAATCTTAAAGCGCCTTCATGGGAAAAAACGGTTGATTCTCGGCAACCATGATGACGGTAAAAATGCCGTCCTACAGAGATGGTTTCAGGAAATTATCATGTGGAGAGCTTGGGGTGATTTGGGTCTGATCCTTTCACACGTCCCCCTCCATGAAAGTAATCTCGGCACGCGATGTAAGAAAAGAATTCTGAATGTCCACGGGCATATTCATGGAAATCCTTCACCCTCTATACAGTATATGAATGCTTGTGTGGAGTGGACCCAATACAAACCCATTCATCTCGATGAGTGTATTGCCCGACAAAAGGTATATGAAAATGAAAGACCAACCTAAGGTATACGTAGTATCTAGGTTCGCCTGTCCGGTCGCCGTCTTCTATCAACGAGACGACGCATATCGTTTCCGGGAAAGTCAAGAACAGAAGCAACAGATCACAATAGTAGGGCCCATTAGATGCAACTAAAAGATTACGAGAAGTTCGTTAAGAACTCGACTTACACTGGAGGGAAATACTGGTACGCCTGTCTCGGTCTTGCAGGTGAGACTGGTGAGACTGTCGATGAAATCAAGAAGGTCATGCGAGATAACGGGGGCATCGTAACTACTCCGTACCGTGACAAGCTTCGCCTTGAAATGGGCGATGTGATGTGGTATCTCACCCGTCTTGCCCTTGATCTCGATTTGTCTCTTGAAGAAATCCTAGAAGCAAACGTCGAGAAGTTAATCGATCGACGGAAGAACGGAAAGAAGGCTGGATGAACAGACTACTCGAAACGACTTCCGCCGAACGGAAAATGATGCCGATCGCGGCTGGTGTTCTGGACTACTTCCCTGACGCCATCGCCGAGGTCGCCCGTGTCTCCTTCCTCGGTAACGAGAAACACAACCCCGGTGAACCCCTCCATTGGGCCCGCGGAAAGAGTATGGACCATGCTGACTGCATTGCGAGGCATCTTGTTGAACGTGGTGGATTTGATACTGTTGAGATCAACGGTGTCGTGTACCAAATCCGGCACTCGGGATCACTCGCGTGGAGGTCGCTCGCCCTGCTCCAAGAAGAACTAGAGGCCGAGTTCAAACTCGCTTGGCCAAGAGGTGCCAAATGAACGTCTATCTTGCTGCAAAGTACTCACGTCGAGAAGAGATGGAGAAGTTGGCTGCCGACCTTCCATCAGTCGGCATGGAGTGTGTTGCCCGTTGGGTCTACGGAGGTGAGGAGGGTCTTACACGACCTGAAATTGCTACGCTCGATCTCAACGACGTAACACGAGCCGACGTCTGCATCGTATTCACTCATCCTCGTGGTGAACCTCAGCCCGGTGGTGGCCGCTTTGTAGAGTTTGGCTATGCTATGGCGCTAGGCAATCGATGTATTGTTATCGGGCCTATCGAGAATGTCTTTTGCGAAACACCCGGAGTAGAACGTTATGACGACTGGAAGTCCTTCCTCGAAATCGAAGCTGTATCTAATCGGGAGTCTCAGAAACGAGCGAGTGCCCGCCTTGGCGGAAAAGCTGAGAGGTTCGACGTCGTATGAGATTTTCGACGACTGGTTTGCAGCAGGCCCTGAAGCAGACGACTATTGGAAAAGTTATGAGCGAAATCGAGGACATTCGTATGCGGAAGCTCTTCAAGGCTATGCTGCTCAGCATGTATTTGATTTTGACCGGCATCATCTGGACACTAGCGATGTTGTTGTACTGGCCCTCCCTGCTGGTCGTTCTGGCCACTTGGAACTTGGCTATTCGATCGGCCGAGGCAAGCGAGGCTACATACTCCTCGATGAGGACTATCTGGAGGAAGGACGATTCGACGTGATGTATAACTTCGCGACTGCCGTCTTTACCTCGGAGGATGAGTTGATTAATGAGCTCAACAGACTGGAAGTCTGAGCGTTTTCCCTGCCCTTGCGGGGACTCTTCAAGGGGGCTGGCCGTCACGAAAGACGGCTCGTCCTCTTTTTGTCATTCGTGCGACAACAAAAAGAACACCAATAAAGGGAAACACATGGATGGCATCGCCGTCGCTGATAAAGACGAAGTACACATGGATAAGGGGAGTGGGTCGCCTAGCGGAGCCACTTCCTACGGAGACTACAAGTGGCAGTTCCTTGGAGCTCGTGGTGTCTCGGAAAAGACGCTTCGTTTCTACAACTGTAAGGTAGGGATCAACCCTAAGAACAACGATGTCGAAATCCTCTCGTTCCCCCACCCTAACGGTCGAACTCTCAATAAGCGTCTCGATCGAAAGGAATTCTTCTGGACCGGAGTCAAGTCGGAAGATTCCGATCCTCCGCTCTTCGGAATGGACAAATTTCCCGCAGGTTCCGCCAAGGCCATCACTGTCACGGAAGGTGCGCTCGACGCGGCCTCGTCCTACGAGATGCAAGGGTCGAAGTATCCTAACGTGGCGGTCACGTCTGCTTCGTCTGCGAAAAGGGAATGCGGGCAGGCCTTCAACTACCTGAACTCGTTCGACAAGATTTACATCTGTTTCGACAACGACCTTGCAGGTAAGGAGGCGGCTAAGGCCGTAGCCCGCCTGTTCGACTTCAATAAGGTCTATGTCGTCGAGCTACAGAAGAAGGACGCCAATGACTACATCATGGCGAAGGCCGACCGGGAATACGAGAAAATCTGGTGGGCCGCTCAAAGGTTCATGCCCGAAGGCATTCTGGCTTCGTATACCCAGTTCGACAAGATCATCGACGACGACCTAGAAAAGCCTGCCGCTCCCTACCCGTTCCCTCGTCTCCAAGAGATGACGTACGGTGCAAGGACTGGCGAGCTAGTACTCCTGACGGCTCAAGAAGGTATCGGCAAGACCGAGATCATGAGGGCTCTGGAATACCACTTCCTGAAGACGACGGATGACAACATCGGCATCATCCACCTCGAAGAGAACAAGGCTCGGACACTGAAGGGTCTTGTAGGCTACGAGGTCCAGCGGCCGATCCATCTGCCCGACCATGCGATCTCGAAGGAAGAGATCAAGAAGGTCCTCCGAGGCATAACTAAGAGGGATGAACGTGTCCACATCTATTCTCATTATGGCTCTGACGATCCTGACGTCATCCTTAGTACTGTTCGGTTTATGGCTGGAGCATGTGGATGCAAACGTATATTCCTCGACCATATTACTATGGTGGTCAGTGGCTTGGCTGGCGATGATGAGCGTCGGGCTCTCGACTATATTAGTACACGTCTGGCGATGATGACTGAAGAGCTCGACTTCACTCTCTTCCTGATCTCCCACGTCAATGACGAGGGCCAGACGAGAGGGTCGAGGAACATCTCTAAGGTAGCCGATCTTCGGATCGACATGCACCGTGACCTTGAGACGGAAGACCCCGTCCTTCGTAACACGACCTTCTTGAAGGTCACCAAGAACCGTTATGCAGGCCGGACCGGCCCGGCAGGTTCTCTCTACTTCGATCCCGAGACTTACGTCCTCTCGGAGCAAGACCCCGAAAACATTCTCCCATTCTGAGGAAAACATGGCTAAGAAACGAGACTACAAGAAAGAATATGAAGATTATCAAGGTACTCCCGAACAGATTAAACGTCGTGCTCAGCGTAACGCTGCTCGTCGAAAGCTCGGGCTCAAGAAGGGTGACCCTAGAGAGGCAGGGCATGTGGGGAAAAACCGAAAAGGGAAGTTGGGCTCTCGTGTTCGAGCCATTTCCCGCAGGGCTAATCGAAAAGATCAGCCTAAGCGTTCAGGAAAGGACGACTGATGGATTTACTTGATGTGATACTGATTTTGGTAATCCTCTGGCTTCTCTTCGGCGCAGGGCCCCGATGAGAGACTCAGACTTCCGAGTCATCAACAAGTTCAAGGTCCCTAAGAAAGCTTGGGGGTCTTGGACCCTCGTCGCCAAGCATGTCTTCAACAAGACGTACGAGTCGATGACCAAGGAGCCGGAGAGCTTCCTACATCCGAAGCAGACACCTGCCCCACTTCTCGAACACTTCAAGACGACCGCATGGAATGCTTCTTGGATCGCCGCATCAATCTGTTCTAGAGGAGAACGACATCTCCTCAAGGATTTAACTGAAAGGGTAAAGTCATGAGAGAAACGACTCAGTTTGAAGAAGTCTTCATGACCTTCCGTGAAGCGACGGAATTCTTCGAACAGACAATGATCGAACGATCTGGTCTGAACTATGAACTCGTTGAAGGAATCATTGACTATACGGACTACCGTTGGCAAGTCAATCTGTCCTTCCTGAGGAAGCTATGAAGAAACCTCTCTATGGAAAGATTCTAGCCTCCCGTGCATTCCCAACCAGAGCTGAAGCCGTCGATTTCGCCCAAAGCTACAAGGAGGAATACAAAGCCGCCGACGTCTCTATTAAATACGACATAGCTAGGACAGAGGCCTCGGAATGGAAGGCCACGGTGTTCGCCAAAATCTAGACAAGAAAAAGGCCCCTTGGATTTCTCCTTGGGGCCTTTTGTTTAGTTCAGTCCGGCTACGAATCGTTGGCCGTAATCTCCGACGGAAGTCCCGAGGGAGTCTTTTCGGCCCCTCTTGCCTACGCTGCCAGAGCCTCCGAACCAAGCCTGTGCGGCTCCTTCGAGACCATACTTGCTGACATAGGCTCCGAAGACTGCATCAAAGATTTGGTCTTGGATCGCAGGATCAGCGAGGAACTCTTCCGTAGAGACCTCACGTCCGAGGACCTTCTTCGACCAAGTCGGGAGATTGCCCTCCATGACCTGATATCTTCCGAGTGGACGACCGAGCTCCTTGTGCTTCGGGCCGATGGCCGCATAGCCACCCGAGCCGTCAGATTCGATCGCTGCAATAGACGCCTGCCACTTCTTCGAATCGGCCTTCATGCCGACGAAGTCGAGGACGTCAGTCCCGTCGGACTCGGTATCAGGGATGATCGAGCCTGTCTTGGTTCCATCCACCCCTAGAGCCGACTGCTCGATCGCCTTGCCGATCTGGCCGAGGAGTGAATCCTTCGATCCACCCATCTCGACGTTGAACGACTTCACGAGTTCGAGAGCCTGTTCGTTGACATCCATCCCGTTCGCCTCGAAGATAGGCGTCAAGACATTCAAGACTTTGTTGAATGCTCCTGTAGTCCGACCGTAAGGTTCACGACCCAGACCTCTGGCGATCGAAGAACCGATGTTGTCGGCCCGTGCTTCGATACGATGAGTATCAGGATTGTAAGAGAGAGTCACTCCGCCCTTGCCGCCGATGCCACCACCCTTCAAAGAGTTCAGGTCACCAGCCGCAGCCCTGAAGGCCGGTATGGCCAGAGCCTTCTCCATAGCCCAAGAAGTGTAGGCTTCTTGATCTTCCTGCGTACCTTTAGAGAACACGGCCTTCGTGACCTCGGGACGGAGGAAGTCGAGGTAGACTCTTTCGAGGTCCTCGGCAGCCACGACCTTAGGCGACATGAAGTCGATCGCATCTTTGCCGAAGTACTGCTGGACGACGTTCGAGAACTTCTCGTCTGTCAACTTAGGATCGATGATCGCTTGGAACGACTTGTCGATCACCCTTCGCGAAAGCTCTCCGTTACCCTGTTCGACAGAGCGGCGGATGATGTCGGGCTGATCAGCCATCGCTCTTCCGGCCACCTCGGTCGCAAGGGTGTCCATTTCATTCTGGTGTGCCCCGAAGAACGACTCACCAAGAGCCGCATTGGCCTCAGCCAATCCCATGCCTGCACGGAAGACTGGGTCTTCGTTCAGCATCGCATTGAGCTGCTGGTCCGATATGGACTTGTTAAGCGTCGCATAGCGGGCTGCCAGTTTGAAATCTCCGCCAAGGACTGCTTCTTTAGCCTTCGTAACAGGGTAGAGGGCAGCCTCGACGGCCTTGTTGACGTCGTCTTGAGACATCAATCCGGAAGAGACATACGTCTGACGGCCACGGGTCGAGAGCTCTGCACGTAGATTATTCTCAATAGTCGTGACGGTCCCGATGAACTGATCGAGTTCCTCACCGGCCGCAGGGCCCTTGGTGACGAAGTCGTTGATCTGCTGCATCGCAGAAGGCTTGTTCAGACCGAGAGACTGATTGAGCGTCGACTCGACAGTGAAACTGAAGTCCCGGTCGACCTGCTTGGCCGCACGCTTGTCGTTAAAGACGCCCTTGTCAGACATCAGTTTAAGTTCCTGAGCCTCGGAGTTAATCAACTCTGCACGGCCCTTGAACGAAGAGACCTTAGCCCGGACCTGATCGTGGTCGTAGGCGTCGGGGTTGAGGAAGTAGTCCTCACCGAAGAGGGCGTTAATCACGCCTTCGTTCTCTTTGTCGTACGTCCTTTTGAACTTCTGGGAATCCGAGGCCGACTCCTGTAGGTCTTGGAACTCCTGAAGCAGAGCGTCCCGATAGGCGTTGGCCGGTCGGGTGCCCGTGACGCTCTGGATGGTTGTGTCGACGATCTCCTCGTAGCCCGGATACTTAGTCCGAAGCTGCTTGGAGAGCGTCGCCAACCTTCCGTAATAATTGACCTGAGAAATCTTACCTTGCTCGACAGCCTCTTGGAGCGACTTCATCCGATCGAGGTCGTCGTTAAGAGCCGACGGCGTCGAAGGAGGATCGAAACCGAAGTCTTTGTTCGTCTTGTCGAAGACAGACTGGGCGTCTTTAGTGATGTTCGTCTGTATCTGGGAGTCCCGCATCTTTACGACGTCAGCCCCGACCTCGGTCAGACCAGAGAAGAGTGTCGCAAAAGTCTTATTCGGACCCGTCCCTTCGGAGACGTTCGTAAAATTCGGAACTCCGGCGTCACTCGTCTGGGGGTTAAATTCGGCCATTATTTCGTGCCCTTTCTGGCGGGTAGTTTCTCATAGTTCTCGAAGAAGACGTCAGTCATCATTTCACGGTCTGCGGCGTAGCGCCAAGTCTGGGCCTGCTCCCGAAGGCTAAACCCTTCGAGCTGCATCCTCGCCTTGATCTTGCGGACCATCGACTCCCTCGTCGTGCCGTCTTCCATCTTCATGATCTGACGGTAGTCCTTGATGATCTCCTTCTGGGTCGACTGAATGTGAGCCTTCCAGTCCTTCGTAGCACGAAGCTTCGCGAAAGAATCTTCGATCTCTGCGGGCTGGAGTCCAGTGATCGCAGCAGTGATCGCTTGTGGAAGGTCCATCTTCATTATGTCGACTTCATTCTTGTTAGCCCAGACGCCGAAGTTCCAGACGTTGTACAGCTTGGCTACGTTGTCGACCGTCGAGATGTTCCTCAAAGGTGCGAGGAAGTCGTCGGCCGTCAGATTGTAGTAGCCACCGTCGTAGTCAGAGAATTCAGAGGCCATGCCCTGCATCATCGGGATGGCGTCAGTCATGGTCTGTAGGGCGATACCGCCCGACGCACCCAGAAGGACGTCAGCCCAGTCCTTGTCCTCACGGAAGAGATCGTAGAGAGTCGGGAGACCCTGCGGACCGTAGCGGCCCGAGAGGTTCTTCTCGTCTCCGAAGATCATTTCAAGGACAGGCGAGACAAAGCCGTCGAGAGCCGTCTCTATGACGGGGTTCTCGTTAGGATCGATGCCCATCTGGAACAACGTGTTCTGGGCGATGTCACGGACCGGGATGATACCGGCGACCGAGCCCATCGCTGTAGGAACACCATAGACGGCAGCATAGGTCGTGAAGAGTCTGATCTTCTCAGCCCTCGTCAACTTCTTGCCGAGCATCTGTTCCATAATACGAGCCTGATAGCCCATGAACTGAGTCGCTACAGCTCCGTAACCCTTCTGCCAATGGGCGTTACTCTCGCGAGACATATTGCCTGCTAAATCCTTGGCACGCTGGAGGATCACAGCCTCGTCCCTCCGGGTTACTTTCATCCCACGGAGAGTCGCCTTACGTTCGAGGTAGGCTGCATTCCAAGCAGCGACACGGACGAGGCGCTCGCCCTCGCGGAACGGTGTACGTCCCCAAGAGAGGAACTTCTTCACTCCCTGCTTAGTCGCACCGTCCCGGACTTCAGGGGCTGCGATGTCGTCGAGGTAGGCTACGTCGCCACCGATCTGATTGAAGCCAGACTTCTTGTAGAGGCTCATCGATTCGGCGAACTCGTCTGCCTTCATGAGGCCTACGGCTTCGGCAGACTTAGCCAGTCTCTTGATGACGGCCTCGGACGATGACAGGAGGCCAGCACGGAACATCGGGTAGATCGCTCCACCCTTCATGCCGTTCACCCCGGCCACTGCCACGACGTTGACCATCTGGTTCGACTGGATGAAGAGCTGCTGGATGTTGAACATCCCGAGCTTAAAGTTAAACGCAGTCGAGCGAAGGAACGACGCCGGATCGGGGTTCCTCGAATACATACGGTCTTCGACCCACTGCTTACCACGAGGCCCGAACTTAGGCATGATCGAAGAGAGAGTCTTCTCTTTCAACGTCTCAAGCTTACGGTCGAAGGCAGTCCCGTGGTTCATCAGGTTGTTATAGGCACGGCTGACGTTCTTGGCGGCAGCGATTCTTGCCGTATTCCCCGGCAGACTATCGGCACCCGACTTAAACACCGGCTCCATCAAGAGAGAGACGCCAGACGCGGCCTGCTCTTCCTTCGAGCCTTTCAAGATGTCGCCGAACTCACGGAGGAAGTTCTGGTTTGTCGAGATCGTGTAGTCGTTCATCACCCTGACGGACAGCATGTTGTTGCTCGTCATCCTCAACGTGTCCATCGGCGAGAGGAACGGTGCAGTGTCTACCATGAACTTCGTATCGGCCTCTGAACGAATGATGTCGATCGGGGCTTCCGAACGCTCACCACCGTACCGGCCAGTGATCTGACCAGAGAGGTTATGCTCGTTCTTCGAGAGATCATGGAGCTGGGTGTACTTCGAGTACGCCCCGGTGTCGATAGTCCGGACACCCTTCTTGGTCACAACGAACGGCGTGTTGATGTCGATCTCGCCAGACTTGATCGCTCCCATGAATTTCTTCAGGGAGATCGGGATGTTGTCCTTTATGTACTTGATCGCCGTAGGGTCTTTGGCAACAAGCTTCTGACGTGCAACTTCGAGGGACTCAAGGACTTCCCTTGCTTCCTTCTCATTCGCTGCGTTAAACAACGTAGTGTCGCCTCGGTAGAGAGTTGAATCCTCGTCTGCCGACATCTTTCCTTGCTTGATATAATAGGGGTACTTATGAACTTGGTGGCCACCCGCTTTACGATCGACGTTCTTCACGCCGACCCTAGAACGCTTTATATCCTTTGTGACTACGAAACCAGCGTACCGATCACCGACCTTCAGTGCCTGATTACCGACCTGAACGATCTTGTACCCCTCTTCGACAAGCTTGTCGATCTGGGCCTTCTGAGTCTCCCCGATGAAGCGGGAACTTACTGGCTTACCAAGAACGCCGTCTTTTTCAATGGAAACGGAAAAACGGTCTTTGGAGCCATAGGGCAGACGGTCGATGACCTTGCCCTCGAACGGTTCCTCGACAGAACCGAGTTTGATTTCCTCTAGGCCGAGGCGGGCTTTCTGCTTGTACCAGTCTAGATCACGGACGACCAGATCGAGGTCGTTGATCTGGACGTAGGCAAAGTAGGTGTCGACCTGCTCGACTGACGGGTTCTTCTTGTATCGAGAGTAGAACGCCTCGGTGAATTGGTTGAAGTTCTCGTAGTACCTCTGCTTGTCCCGGTTGACGACCATCATCTCTTCGAGCTCAGCGAAGTCCTTTTTCGGAAGGCGCTGGAACGGTTCGGCCAGAGAGCTGAACAGATCAGAGGCGAGCTCGTGCGAAGACACGACAGTCGAACGGGCAAGTTCGTTCTGCCTTGAGACGGAGTAGTTAGGTGAGCGGAACCAGCCAAACGTATTGGCCAGACCTTCAGGGGTCTTCTGGTCAGTCCCGAGTTTCAAGTCTGTGAGGAATCTCGTCTCGTCTACCGTCTTCGGAATGACGATCTGGAAGCCTTCACCGACCTGCTCTATACGATAGTCGTCAGTCCCCTTAATCCAACGAGAAAAGTAAAGCTTAGCATGAGCCTCATTCTGGAAGAGCGTCCCGTCCCTCTGGCCGAGTATGACCTCAGCCGTATAAACATTACCGACGTCGGCTTCTTGACTTACACGGACATCGATGACATTCTTCTGAATAGACGGGTTGGCTTTGACGTAGTCGTCCAAGAGGAGATCGCGGTACTGCACCAACTCTTCGGGAGTGGCCCGATCTACAAGGTTAGGCTCGAAGAGGAAACGCTGTGCGAGCTCAGCCCGCCCGAGAAGGGCTTCTTTGAGCCGGACGTACGAAGCCTGTGGGATGTTGTCAGCGCCAACAAGCAGCTTGTCGGGACTGGCGATCGAAGGTACAGAGTTCTCCAAATCCTTCGCCCGACGGATGTTGCCGCCAATAAAGTCACCGCTTCCGATGTCCTCTATGTTTTTTATGGTGGCGGTATCTGCGTTCTTGCCGAGCGCAGTCGCGATACGAGCGAGGTCCTTTGGAGACTTTGTTGCTGTCTTTACAGCCGCCTTCATCGCTCCCTTCAAGACCTTTAAAGGAGTCGTAGCAGACGAGGCGACGTCTACGAGAGCTAGTGCGGAGTCGAGGTAGGCGTCACTCGAACCATAGGACTTCAGGCCTTCGACCCAAGTCATAGCGACCTGCATGTTACGGTCTGAGAGTTCTGCGATCGTCGTGTCGACGGCCGTCTGGAACTCTTTAGGATCGGACAGACCCCAGAGGTAGGCGTACTGCTCTTCGAGGTTTCCGCCCGGCAAGACCGACGTAGTGAAGTCTTTTGCTTCAGAGACTGCGTTCTGCTTCTGGTACCACTCGACAAAAGGAACGACCCTCTCGGCGAAGTCCCAACCGGCGTCGAACCAAGAAGAATCTTGGAAGCGCTGCGAAAGAGTGTCCCCGATCTTGTTTATGTAGTTCGCTTTAAAAGCGACACGTTCGGTCCGGTCAAGGGTCTCATGAGAACCCTCCGGGTCTTCCGCCATAGCCTCATCTAAGACGTCGTTGTCTAGACTGGCAGCGGCCGTCTCTGTGTAGCGCTTCGCATACTTCTCCTCGACGATCGTCGAAAGATTAGGAGACTGGAGCTCAAGCATCGACAGACCTTGGACGACATTCACTAGGTCGCCTGTGATCTGCTTAGGATCGGTATCAAGAACTGACTGGAGGACTTCTGTCTGGGTCTGTAGCTTGTCGAGTGTGTCCTGATCGGCCATGATCTTTCTATAGGCGACCGAGTTCCTCGAAGAGACAGACGTCGAAAGCACGTCCGCCCCCGGAGATTTCTCCCCGAGGGTTACGTGCATCTTCATGCCCTGCGCGTCTGCAAACTCTTGCGAATGAGCCTCGTCCCCTGCTTTCGGCAGAGTGATGAGCGGAGCTCTACGAACCTCGTCTTCGCCAGTCAGTTTCAGAACCATTTTGTTTCCTTCTAACGAAGTTAGCTAGTCTGGAATTTCCAAACGCGATTGAGCGAGTCAAAGTTGTCAGAGACCGTAGAGCCAAAGCCTTGGATCGCCTGACCGATAGTCTGCATAGTCTGGCCCGAAGAAATCTGACGATTAGCTCCGAACATCGCATCACCTAGAGCGACACCCTGTCCGATGTCCCGTTGGTTCCTTGCGTCGACTGCGCCGATCTGAGCCAGTCCGCCCTTGAGGCCTGTGGCGTCTCCGGCACCCTGAGCAGTCGCATTCGAAGTAGCCTGTGATCTTGCGATCACTGCCTGCCTGATGCTTGCCCGACGGTCTCGGTCGGCTTGTAGTTTCATCTGTCGATTACGGATGTCTTCGGCACGCTCGGCTCCTTTGTTGGCCCGGTAGGAACCGTAGGCGGCGACGCCCGTTCCTGCAAGGCCCGCGAGAGCAGAAGCTCCGAGGATGAGTGAACTTAAAGCAGCCATTATAGTACTTTCATGTAGGAGGTTTCGACTTGTCGATAGTCTCGTTTTTCGTAGAACTCTTTAAGATCAGTTCCTACCCGAGGGAGGTAGGCCCCTTGTACTGCCACACATTGAACTCGTCTAGCCCAATCCTCGTAGGCGTTGTATATAAGGAGCGAGGCTCGGGTGTTCCGGTGGCTTTCCTCGATCCACCAAGCAAGTTCAGTCGCGATGCGGTCACGGGAGAAGAGCGTTTCACTCACGACCCCGGCTATGAACCCTATTGGTTTGTCATCACTGAGGGCAATGATCACTACACCCTCTTTGAGACTCCCACGAGTGACACTGTCAAACGCTTCGTTCACCTTTGTGGCTGCGAATTCAAGACCTTTGTAGGGGCTCGCCTCATGGAATTTTCTGGCGAAACCTACAAGCGTGGGTACGTCATCCGGAGTCGCTATCCTTAGATACTTGTCAATCAAGGCAGCGAGCCTCCAGTGTCGAACGACGACCAGCCTACGAGATCAAACGGGTTGTTCCCGACGGACTGGAACTTCAGTTGGAGGGCTCGCCCCTTCCCACGCATCTTGACACGTCGGAGGAGGTACTCTACCTCTGGCCGTATGAGATAAAGCTCCTGAGTGGAAGTCTCTCTAAAGCCGTAGTCCCAGATACCCGAGACGAGGAGTCGTCCTTGGTCGATGTACCGGACGACATATTCGATCGGGGTTGCATTGAACCTCCGAAGGAACTCACCGCGGACCCTGTAACCAGATATGCCGTACGAAGAGTAGTCTACGCCGACGGAGTCAAACGACTTCCAGTCGACGTATGTCGCATCCCGGAGTTCACCGTAGGAGATGCCCGGACTGCCGGACGAAATACTTCCGACGATCGTGTACTTGAAGAGCTCTGAGTTAGGGACGAACTCTGTGATCTCGATCTGGACGTTTACCGGACCCGTAGCCGTAACCACGACGAGGGCGTTATCGGTGACGTTCTCCAAAGACTCGACTTCTCTCTGACCGCCGATAGAGGCCAGTCCTGCAATTCGTGGGGCGAGAGTCGTGTCGATAGTGAACGGGTAGAACGCTTTCGATACGAGGTTCAATTCAAGGATTCGGTTATAACGATAGCCCGTCAACTCGTCCGTGTCTGAGAACAACCACTGGACGATCTGGTCACGCTTGTTATACGCCCCCTTGATGTACTGGATGTTCCCCGTCGGGATGTCATCGACGAGGGACTGGATGGTCCCCTTGCTTATATTAGTGACTTCGAACGAACCGTTCTGGCCCGGAGCGAGTGTGTAAATGGCGTCGTTGTTCCACCAAAAGATGCCACCATCGACGACGACGACAGACTGGGCAGACGTCACCCCGATCGTCGAGAGGTATGTCACGGTGTAGTCAGTCGCCTTGAACGGAGACTGGACCGTCCCGGAGATTACATAGATGCCGTTAGTCGCTAGGACTACGAGGGCATCGCCGACGACCTTCATCGAAGTCACCGTCTCGATAAGAGCTAGGGGAATTACCCCGCCATCAGTATCAAGGAGATCGGACAACTCTTCCGAGGTCGGGTCGTTTTGCTGGTGACACTTCCCAAACTTCGAGTCTTCGTCGAGTATCTGCGTGAAGTAGACTTTGTCGGAGAAACCGTCTGCCGAGACGCCGGAATAGAAAATCCGTCCGGCGTAGAAGGCTGTGGCTGAGGGTCTTGCGATCCCGGAATTTTCTGATTCGAGTCCAGAAATTCCAGAAACGGAAGTCCTATTGATGTCGAAGGCTGGGTAGACATAGTGGCCATTTGGTCCTTGTACGGCAGGTGAAGCATACTGGATTGAACCGATATACGGATCAGTTTTAGAGAACCATGCGTTATAAAAGTTCGGATCGCGGCCTGCAAACCAAACGTCTGATCTTGAAGGATATCGAGCTGTCCGGTTTTTATAACGAGGGTAGATTGCCGTCGTGAAAACCCCCGAGCCATTATCGTTGACGACTAACGTAGTCAAATCCCAACCTTGATTGTACATATTGTACTTATGTGGATTGGTGTCTGTCGTTGGACGTTCATTAACGGCAAAAGCTGTCGAAAGGATTTTAAAGTCACGGACTTCGATGGTGATTCTAGTCGCTGTGACAGAATCGGTGTCGGCGTCATACGAGACGTAAAATGGATCACAGAAAGGATGTGCGACGACCAGCTTAGAACGGCCTGTCGTATACTGGCAAGGACGTTCTGAAATCTGGTCTGCCGTCGCACCCGGAGCTGCGTACGTCGCGAGGTTGACAGTGAAGCTCTTCTTGTTGTCCGACAGGGCCGACGAGGTCGAGATCGTCCAGAAGGTCAGTATGTCACCCACTTGCTGGACAAGGAACTGGACGGTACCCAGAGGGCCCGTCGAGTACCACTTATATTCGGTATATGCGTTTGCCCTCGAAGTGATCGTCGAGAGGGCGTAGACAGAGGCAGAGTTCTCGAAGTCGCAACCCAGACGACGGGTGACAGAGCCGAGTTCAGAGTAGACGCAATTGTCTGTGTCCGTCACGGCGTTCTCGGGGAAATTCATCGCCGTGAACTCAGTGATCAGACCTTGGGTAAAGTTGTTCTCTACCGAGATCGTTGCGCCTCTAGCCATTAGGAAACCTTCTTAGCTTTGGTCTTCTGTCGTTTGTCGAGTTGGTCGAGGATGTTGTCTAGAAACTTCTTGGCGTCTGGAACTGTAGTGAAACTCTGGTTAGCCCATGAAGGCTGGGAGCCGTCTTCTGCGAGGATGATCCAGAACCCGAACGGGTCAGTCCTCTGGAATGTAAAACCTCTCGCGTACCTTCGGTTCGACTCGCCTACGTCTTGATCGATATTCCCCATCAGGAACCTCTCCTCATTGCTCTTTGCATATTCGAGTAACTAGAATTTCCACCGTGGCGTCCGAAAGAAACTCTGTCCTGACCGGCCCACGAGGGTCTGTTGTCGTACTTATTCTTCTGGGTTAGGATTTGGTTCTTACGAGACTTCGCCTCGGCCTTGGCGTTCGTCGTCTGCTTCAGCTCTTGGAAGGCAGTCGCCTTCGACTCCTGAAGAAGAAGCTGGAACTGGCGGGGGTCTAGGTCAGGGACCCACTCGTTCTCCATCTCGAACTCTGCGACCAGCGGTCCGTATGCGAGAGTCCTGACCTGAGTCAGGGTGTTCTCTTCGGTCGCTAGGTACGAGTCCATTATGACGGTGTAGTCATCGAAGATCGTGTAGTACTGCGGCCAGTCGTCGTTCTTGTAGAGGAAGACGAAGTCGGCGTTGTTGACCGGATGGGTGAAGTCGTCGAGGTTCGTAGCGTCAGGGTCGAGACCCGATTGGTACTCGAAGAACTCCTCGTTCGACATATACTGGAGGTCTTGCCAATCAGGGCGATCGGCCGCCCCGATGTTGTACTTCAGCCAGATTATCCGAGAGGCGGTCGAAGGCATCGTCATAAGGACGGGCTTCGTGTTGTCGCCTCCGGCATCTAATTTGAACAACCCTTCGAGCTCGGCCGGATTGAACTGTCCCGCGATGTCGAAGTAGCATTCCTTGATGATGTTTGCTACGGTGACGGACTCTGAGGTCTCATTGATGTCCGAGACCTCGTCCGACTCCATCGACTCAAGGACACGTTTGACGAGTTCGAGAAGAGTGTATCTCATTACTTTTTCCTAGTGTATCCGACGATCTGAATGAGCAGCCAGAGAAGGCCAGCGACTGGAAGAAGAAGAGACGAGATGTCCGATACTTCTTTTATGATCGGCAGCCATATAGGGGAGATTATTGCCGCTACGGCTGTCACGTCTGTCGTCCTTTCCATCAATGGGCTGTTCATTTGCTTCCCCAACGCCCCAATAGAGTCTTTGATCCATCGACGATAAAGAGGGCCGAGATGATCCAACCAGCCCACTCGTCGAGTGGCGTGGGTAGGGCTGCGATGTTGTGGTCCCAACCTACGATCGAGTCCGCTATTACTGCGCTCCACCAGATGCCAAGTGGGATCACGAAGAATAGTTGAAACCACCAAGTCCGGCCTACGAGTAGGCTTGCCTGTGCTTCGATCCATTTCTTTGTTACCTCTGCTTTGACCTCTTCACGCTGGACATCGTTAGACATCTTCTTGTTGATCGTGTCAAGGATTTTATCGAGAGAACCCCCCGTCAGCGTACTGACTAGGAAACTCCCGATTTTAGCGAAGAACCACCACATCTACTTGCCCTTTGTAAGACTTAGAATGATTTCGAAAAGGACATCAAGCCATGACTTCTTCGCTTCTACGACCGGCTCTGGCTCGGGCTTCACAACGGGAGGCAGAACAACGGGCTCGGGAACGACGATCGGTTCAGGCTTCTGAGCAGACCAAGAGGCCTGAGCACGCCGGGCCCAAATCTGACGAGACTCCATATGAGGGATGCCGGGGCGGAGGAAGCCTTCGGAAAAAATCCGAACCTTCTCTTCAAGGGTATTGGCATCTTTCAGACGCTTGAGGACTCGGCCTTCAGGGCCTGAGAGCTCGACGAAGAGGAACTTGTAGTTCGACGTCATGTCGGCAGGGTCTAGGCCGTTGCGCTTACAGTAGGCCTCGTACTCCCGACGCCGCGGACCGGTCCACTGCATGATGCCGTAGCCCCCACGCGAACCCGAAACTACGGGCTTCTTTTCCTGCAAGGACTTGAAGCCACCGGACTCATGTCCGGCGTTGCCGATGATCGCTATGGCAGAGAGTGCATCGAGTCGAAAGTCGGCGATGAGCTGGGAGATAAAGATCGCAGCCCACTTGTTGAAGAAAAAATAATCAGCCATAGTGTCCTCTATTTAAATGAGACAGCAGCAGCGTTGTAGTAAGCATTTGTGGTGTTTGGGCGTGTTATAGTTACTGAACTATTAGAAGCTGTAGAAGGAGTCTCTTCCCAGAAACATCCGAAATGGTTTGAAGACACCCAGCTCTCCTCGTAGTTATCTGTATCGACCGTCAGCCCACCAGACGCACTACCACAGAAGTAACCGCCTATAATGATTCCCCCTGCCGTTGTATCGATGCTGAGAATTCTCGTCGTCGAAGTAGAAGCACCTTCTCCTACTGCCGTATCGACTACTGCTGGAGTCGAAGGCCCGTAGATCGCATAGTTTGCGAGGATGAGATTCTTTGTACTGCCCCCGCCGAAGTTCCAGACCAGATTCGCCGTAGTTCCGGACAAGACTTCGAGAGAAGCTATGGCCACACCGGGGCCGCCAGTACTGGGCACGGTGGGTGTCATATGTGTCGTGGCAGCGTTGCCGTTAATTGTCAGACTCGAAAAACCATTCGTCATATAGCCTGCGATGACTGAGACGATCCGTCTTTGGCCTGCAACGTCGATGTTGGCGTTGTTCTGGGTGATCGTAGACGTCGAAGAGTTTATCGGATACCTGCCAAGAAAAACGACAGTATCTCCTGAAGTGCCCGGTATGACGTTATACGGATTGATTATAAAACTCACGGGCGAGTACCGATCAGCGTGATTTTCAGTCCAGCAGCCGTGCCGTTTCCGACCTGATCGATGTCGATCGTGATCTCGGCGTTGTCTGCGAGGTTCGCGTCAGACACGACAGCGGCAGTAGCGGCAGTCGTAGATGTCTTTTCGGAGTTGTCTATAGTCAGTTTAGTCGAGAGGATCGTCGAGCCTGTCTCGTTGATGTCGACAGTCAGTATCGAGCCCGAAGTCTGGGCGGTCGTCAACGAACCCCGGACGGCCGTCAGCGTCAGAGCGTAGGGCATCCTGAACGTCACTTTTGCCGTCCCGGTCGTCAATGCCGTGGTCTCATCAGAGACTGCTATGATGATGCTCTCGGTCCGAGCTGAGAACTTGTTGTCGACGTAAGACTTCACAGAAGATTGCGTCGGAACCTTGGTCGCCGAGTTAGACGTCAGAGCGGCCTCGTTAAGGACGAACTGCATCGAAGAGATGCTGGTATCCGAATTCATTACCGCACCAGCGGCATCGACGTTCGTCGCATCAGTCACATCGGCGTTAGTCTCTACCGAAGTCAATTTAGTACGTTCGACGTCAGTCAGAATCTTCTTCGTCGAAGTCTCGACCATGTTGCCCATAGAGAAGGCATCGGCCGTGACACCGTTAGGATCGTAGTCGGCAGCCAGCATGTCACCAGTGCCTGCACCCGCAGTGCCCTGAGGGCCCTGAGGGCCCCGGACGTCTACGGCAGAAGCGATGTCTGTGACGTAGCCCGCTGCACCGACGTAGTCGCCGATGTTGTCTGTCGGGGCGTCTCCATCACCACCAACGTAGCCAATGACTTGCAGGACGCGCCGAGAGCCGTCCGTCACTATGCCGAACACAGTGCCCCAGCCTTGGCCTGCCGGACCTTCCGGTCCTTCGATGAACTCAGGGGGCTCGCCCGGCCAGTTATTGCCGTCGATCCAGAGTTCGCTGAAGTACCCAGTCCCGCCGTTCAGGACGTCCTGAGAATTCATATCGAGGTCGGCCGTCATCTGGTTAGGAGCGGTGCCGTCCCTCGACAAAAGAGATTCGAGTGCCGTAGTAATACGATCGAAGTTTGCGTTCAGAGTGTTAATAGCACTCTGGGAAAATGACCCGATCGGAGTGAGAATTACTTTTGCCATTGGGGCATCTTTCCCTTTATATCCAACCGGTCATCTGCAGTTCTGCAATGTTCACGGTCCTGTTGGTTCCGCCGC
>ERZ869921.272-NODE-272-length-35182-cov-5.702309_pt1 | contig 35182 bp, 50 predicted proteins | sample MGYA00579310_ERZ869921 | MGnify/ENA primary metagenome ERZ869921 (study PRJEB32216, sample SAMN09231816) | wastewater metagenome | place: USA: Maryland | collected 2016-06-21 | study: EMG produced TPA metagenomics assembly of the PRJNA472060 data set (Reclaimed... | reverse complement strand
GCCCCATCCGGGCAGTTCGCTGCCACCACGGCAGTCGTCATCCTCACGGGGGTGGCGACTGTCGTGGTGCTGCCTGACCTGCTCGGGTGGTTCCTCGCCCCTGTCGCCATGCTCCTGGTAGGCGTGGCCTTCCACCGATGGGTGACCGACGGCCGGCAGTACGCCCACCCGTCGATCCTCGCCACTGCCATCACCCGCGTCCTGCTGGTGGTGGCGGTGATCTACGTCATCGTCCTGTTCGCTCGGGCGGTGGTGTTCGTGTCGAACGTGCCCGCGGAGCCTCACGGCTACCACGGCGTCCCCGGGAAGGTGTCGGAATGCACGTCGTGGTACCCCGACTCCTGCCCTCCCCTGCCCACCCCCTGACCTGTCCAGATGTCTGGACGAAGGAGCACACCATGACCACCAGCCAGCAGCGTCTCCGTCAGGCGCTGACCGCCGACCCCATCCCCCTCATCGAGTGGGCCATCCTCAACCTCGCTCACCTGGGCGGGAAGTTGGAGTGGTCGATGGACGACAACCGTGTGGTGGCGGAGACGCTCGCCATGCTGCCCGAGGGCCACTACAGGCTGCCCTCGGCGGGTGACCAGGACGAGGAGGCGCTCCGCTTCTACGGGGAGATCGCCCTCGAGATCGGCCTGACGACGGACTACGTCCCCGACCCGCCCGACTACGGGGACGACGACGACGAATACCTCGACGCTCTCGCTGCGTCCGAGCCTCCCCCGGAGCAGTGATGGCTCCGCTCGTGGTTCCGCTGCGCCCTGGTGACACCAAGGTCGTCGTCCTGCTGACCGTCAGCGACATCGCAGCGATGTACGGCGTGACGCCAGGGGCGGTGTGCAACTGGTCGAACAGGTACCTCGGGTTCCCGAAGCCGGTCACGACCAACCCCCGCTACTGGCGCAGGGAGGACATCATCGCGTGGGACCCGGTCGCTTCCGTTCTCGGTCACACTTTCGACAGAAGCGTCGCCCGCCACGAGTAGCCGTGTTCTCGTCGGTGTACTCGTGGCCCTTCGGACAGTGAGTCACCCTCCGCTCGGCATGGTCTTGGCGGAGGGTGTTCTCGCTGCCTGTCACCACCTCGAAGTGATCCGGGCGCAGGCAGAGCCTGACCCGGCAGAGGTGGTCGAGCTCCATCTCGTCGGGGATGGGGGCGTTGTGCTCGTGCTCCCACATGATGCGGTGGACTGCCCGTAGTGGCTTGCCGGGGCCGACCCTGTGCTTGCCGTAGCCGTTCGGCATCTGCGGGCCGAGCCACACCCAGCACGGCGTCTCGAGTGGGCCTGGTGCCTGCCGGATGAGTCGCTGGATGCGAGCCCACTCGGCGCGGTTCAGGCGGTAGGTCGGTTCGGCCATGGGATCGAGGCTAGACGGCCGAACCGGCGACGCTCGTGATTGGAGACGCGCGTGCTCGTCTCTGGTCCCCCTCGGGTCCTCCCTGGACTCACACACAGTAACGTGATAGAATGGTGTCATCACCAGGTAGTACGTCTGCTCGCAGATCGCGGCCAGACGCAGACCAGTCCAGACATCTGGACAGGAAGGCACGACCACCATGACCAGCACCGGCCAGCGCCTCTACGACGCCCTGCTCGCCCACCCGTTCATCCACGCCATGCCGCGGGCGTGGGACACCCCCCGCGACACCGCCATCGCCGCCCTCGACGCCCTCGCACTCAAGGCCCGCGACTACGCCACGAAGCCGTCCGCCCGGACGATGCTCGAGCAGTTCCGCCTCTCCTTCCCCGGCGAGGAGGCCAACTGGCCCGTCGGCTCCCCCATCGAGGACGAGTACGCGTGGTGGCTCTACACCCACGGCTGGGCCATCGCCGTCAGTCCCGAGCCCGAGCCGTCGTACATCCCCGACCTGCCGGCCGACCAGGTCCAGATGTCTGGACTGGACTACCCCGAGGACACCGCGGGGCTCGGCAACTTCCACGAGCGCGCCATGGAGCTGCTCCGGGAGTGGGCGCACAACGACGAGGACGACGTGCGCGACACGCTCGACGCCCAGGCCACCTACTTGCAGGAGCGCGGCGCCTGGGTGACGGACTCGTGCGCCGCGCTCGGCCACAGCAAGGACTTCCTCGGCGCGGTGATGCGGTACAAGAAGGCCCGCCTCGACAACGCGCGAGCCATGGACTCGATGCCGAAGCGGTACCGGGTGATCGGGGAGTCGCCGTCGGGCAACGTCAACGAGGCCGCACCGATCGGCACGCTCGTCCAGTACGCCCCCGAAGCGGGCTCCATCGACAGCATCATCCCGTGCCGCGTCGTGCGTGACACTGGCGGCACCATCGCGGGTGGTGGCACCGGGTCGGCCTGGTGGTTCCGGAAGGAGAACCTCGAGCCCGCCGAGTGGTCGCTGCCGCAGATCGGTGAGTTCTACACCGTCGTCGGGGACAACCCCGTCGCCTCCGGCTACCGGCACGGCGACACGGTCGTCATCGCGTCGCTGGCCGACTGCACCTACGGGCGGGCGCGGTGGGACGTGCTCCGCGCGGGCGACCCGACGGGCATGTTCCTGCACCGGGAGCACATGTCGATGCAGCCCGTGACGCCCACTCCTGTCCAGACCTCTGGACTCGAGACGGTCGGGGAGATCATCGACGCGCAGGTCCAGCCGCTGCAGGACGAGGTCACCGACCTCAGGGCCAGGCTCGAGGTCGCGGAGCAGAACTACACCAACGCGCAGGCCTCGCACCGCAACGACCTCGACATCATCGCCCGCCACTTCTGGGAGCAAGCGTGGCGGCGAGGCTGGTGCTCGGAGGCCGAGCAGGTCATCGAGGACATCAACAGCGAGACGTCCATCAACCTCGAGGACGACCGCGACGTCTACCAGCCGAAGGAGAAGTACTACCCGGACCTCGAGGTCGAGGTGGAGTGGACCGACGACGCCGGCCGGACGTGGCGGGCCGACGTCATCGTCGAGGTCGAGTGCGAGGGCGTCTCCGAGAGCGACGCGCACGACTCCATCGGCACGACCATGGTGGAGGCGGCGGTCAACGCGATGCCGTACCTGCCGGGCACCGACGTCAAGGTCAACGACTGGTCCATCTTGTAGGACCCCACCATCTCGGGAGGGGGCGCTGTTCCTGTGCTGGTCCGGCGCCCCCTCCCGTGCTCACCATGACCGCTCACTCACAAGGAAGGACCGCCATCATGGAGGTCACGCTCTCCCACCCCGCCGACCTCGCGAACTTCTCGCGCGTCGACATCGGGGACTTCACGCTCTACTTCTCCTACTCGACCATCGTCGCGTTCCGATCCCCGGCCACTGGCCTGGTGTGCTCGGAGAACCAGTGGTCGCAGACCACGGGGAAGCACCTCAGCTTCATCCAGCCGAACAAGGCCCGGCGCGTGAGCGCGGAGCAGTTCGAGCAGGAGAAGGCGTCGTTCCTCGCCCGCATCGTGGCGGTGTGAGGTGCAGCGCCGCTGGAAGATCATCGCCGTCCCCCGCATGGGGATCGACAGCGCGCACGCCATGGCGCGAGCCTGCAACCAGGCCATGGCCGGCGACGCCTACTGGACCCGTCGCGGTGCAGTGTCGTTCGCCAAGGTGCTGCGCAACGACTCCCTGTTCTCGCACCTCGTGGGGTTCGAGGTCGTCAAGGTGGTGAAGGTGCCGTGAGCACGTTCACCATCTCCTACGGCGACGGCGTCCAGGACGCTCTCATCGCCGCGCTCGAGGCTATCAAGACCTACGTCGTGCGGATCACCTACGACGACCACTCCTCGGCCGACTACATCATCGAGGAGGTCGGGCAGGAGACGGGCAAGTACCACCTCCTCGCACGCATCTACAACGGCGGGGAGGTCAACCGCACCACCCCGCCGTTGCTCATCGACCTGGCCGGCGTCACCGACATCCACGTCTACTGACTCCGTGTCAGGGTCAACCAGTAGACTGGTCGAGTGTCCAGACATCTGGACGAGGAAGGAGTCCATGGGATGAGCAGAGTCACTCGCTCCTCCCCGAGCCCTACGAACAACACCCGCTCCGGCGTCGACTGGTACGAGGTCGCGGACGAGGTTCGTGCGGCGAAGGGGGAGTGGTGCCAGGTCGAGGGAGAGTTCAACCCCTCAGTGGCCGGGCACATGCGGAACGGCCGATACCCGGCGATCAACCCTGACGAGTTCGAGATCACCTCTCGCCAGGTCGAGACCGGGAAGCGACGGTCGCTGATCTACCTGCGGCTCAAGGGGTGAGTTCGTCCGCTCACATCGCTCAGGCGGTGAAGGAGTACCTCGTAGGCGCAGGGGTCCTCGGCATCACGTCGAGGAAGGGTGACGTTCAGGGCGTGCGCGGGTTTGCGATCCGCTGTCACGCACGAATCGGTGGTGGAGGTAGCGGGACGTTCGCTCGTCTCGTGCAGGCCGAAGCCCCCGGCAAGGCGCCGATCATCGTGCATCCTGCCGGTGCTGTTGAGGCGGAGGATCTCTCCGTGACCATGCGACTCGAGGACTTCGCGCCGATGTTCGTCTACTGGCTCGAGGCCCACGGGTCCGACATCGACGAGAGGAGACGCCGTGGGCTTGCCCAGCGTCAGCGCCGTTGGCGGACTGATTGACGACCCGTCGATCCAGTTCTCCACGGCTGGCAAGGCGTGGCTGCGAGGTCGACTCGCCTGCAAGGACAGGGTGAGGGGAGCCGACGGCTCGTGGACGGACGGCGACGCCACGTTCATCGACTTCGTGGTGTTCGGCCGTGACGCGGAGCACTTCGCGGACACGGCCAGCAAGGGCGACACGGTGATGCTGTCGGGTCGCCTGCAGCAGCAGTCGTGGGACGACAAGGAGACGGGCGCCAAGCGCACGTCGTACCGCATCGTCGTCGACGAGATCGGGGTCTCCAACAAGTGGAGCGCCTGGTCGAAGAAGGACGGCCCGAGCAGGACGTCTGCTCCGGCTGAGGACCCGTGGGGCTCGGACGAGCCCCCGTTCTGAGGAGAACAGCATGGCAACGAAGAAGGCGGAGACCGTCGAGCCCAGCGGGCTGGACGAGTTCGCGGAGGTCGCCCAGCCCGAGCCCGTCGTGGCGACGGACGAGGAGAAGGCCGCGGCGAAGGAGAAGCAGCGCGTCTCGAACCGCATCTACACCGAGGCGACGACCGAGCTGCGTGAGGCCCACAAGGACGAGTTCCAGGCGATCCTCGAGCGCCGCTACGCCGAGGCCGGCCTGACCTACGTCCGGCGTCTCACCAAGGAGGAGCGCGCGGCCGTGGTCGAGGAGGAGAAGCGCGAGAAGGCCAAGGCGAAGCTCGAGGCCCTCTACGAGCAGTTCCCCGAGCTGCGTCCCTGATGAACCCCCGGGGCGGCGGGTGCTGGGATCCCCGCCGCCCCGGGCTTCTCGCCCACCACCATGACCCATCAGAGGAGACCCCATGGGCAAGTCGAAGGCCGACGCCGTCGCCATCCTGGACCGGCGCATCGCGCGGCTGCAGGAGCAGCGTGACCGGCTCGAGAGCCGTCCCGACGACACGCACTCGACTGGTGCCATCGTCCAGTTCACGAAGCAGTTCGCCAGGCACGGGCAGACGTACCACTACGCCGTCATCAAGGCGTCGACGGGGAAGTGGTACGCGACCGGCTCGACCGTCCCGATGACGTGGGACGAGTTGCTCGACCTCGCGGAGAGCGAGGGTGGCACGGTCGACGGCGTCTGGCTCGTCACGAAGCTCGAGCAGACGTACCTGCTGGACTGAGAGTCCAGACATCTGGACGAACCGGCAACGCTCGAGAGAGATCGCTCACCTCTGGACGCGAGAGCGTCCGGGCCGATAGGAAGGGAAGCCCCCCGCGCCGCTGGTACGGCCGGGGGGTTGGGCACAGACCGTTGGGAGTCGGTGCCGCGCGTATCTTACCCGCGCGGAGGCTCCCCCGACAGAGGGGTTGAGCAGGATGTCGCAGTACAAGTTCGAGGTCGAGGGATGGGACATGCTCCCCAGCGGGGAGTACCTCGTCTCGGTGAACGAGGAGACCTGCACGGCGACGCTCGCGTACCGGCAGTCGCGCCTCGACAGGTGGTCGATCGCGCTCGTTCCGTCAGAAGTCAACCTCGAGTCGGGGACGGCAGAGACGGACGCACGCATCGTCGCGCGAGTCAAGGACGTGCTGTCGTGGATCAAGGGCCTGGGCGGTGGGCCTGTCGCGCAGTGCGTGGTCGTCTCCTGGCTCGAGTCGGCGCTGACCGGGACGGACGTGGAGTCGTGAACATCGTCATCGCCGTGACCATCGAGTGGGACCGCGAGGAGTGGGAGGAGGCCATCTTCGGGTCGGGCTGCCTGTCCTACCCCTGGTGGGTATCGGTGGAGCGCCACGGCAACACGGTGCTCGCTGGGGAGCCCGTCTGGAAGGTGACGTGGACCGACCCCGACTCCACCGCCCCGTACCTCATCACCGAGTCTCGGTACCTCACCGCCCACGACCTCGCGGTCAACGCCGGGAAGCTCGCGGCGACCCGGCCATCCCTGTCCAGCGCCCTCACGGACCACGACCTCGACGCCGACGCCGCCGACCTGATCCTGCAGCAGACGGTGTTCGGGGAGGTGATCTACGGATGAGCGGCATCGACTACTCCGGGGATCACCAGTTCGTGGCCGTCGAGTGGGACGAGGATGGCCCGGTGGAGTACCGCTGCGAGGTGTGCGACGTGCGGATGGGGAGCCGGTCGGCCCGTGAGAACCCGTGTCCACCGCGGTGACCGGGTACGGGCCTCTGGTCGGGAGGTGCTCGGGCTGCGGGACGCCGGCCGTGCTCACGATGGGCCTGTGCGGGCCGTGCGTGCTGGTGGTGGCCCCGGACGCCTCCGGACTGCCCCAGCCGCCCGTCTCGGAGCCTCTCCCTCCACCGGACCCCTTCTACAAGCGGTGGGTGGAGGCTCTGATCCGGCGCATGGACGCCCGGGACGCCCGCCAGAGGGCCCAGGAGGGCCTGTGAGCGCCTCGGGGCCCCCGGTGGCCCTCTCGGACCACCTGGCCGTGTTCAGGGCGCAGTACCCCCTTCCGCTGCCGGGAGAGCCCGTCCGGCGCTGGAAGGTCCAGATCGTCAGGTCAGTGCTCGGGACCTCGCTCGCTGAGGCCATCGAGCTCGTGAAGCGGATGGAGGTGGACGGTGGCTGACAACGAGGTCGAGTGGGCACGGGACGTGGCCGCTCTGGCACTCGACGAGGGGATGGCCCCCGAGGAGGCCGCGGCCTACGCCGTCGGCCAGGCCCTCGAGATGAGGTCTCGCGCGCGCGCGCGTAGACCCCCCGGAGGGAGTGGAGGGAAGGAGGGAATGGGAGATGCTCTAGGAGCCTCCAACCCTCCAATCCCTACAGGGGGGGTAAGGGGCCTGACGGATCTGCTGCAGCGTGCGAGCGAGAGAGGAGAGTCGAAGATGGTCGTGGACGGGATGATCGCTGAGGGCCTGACGGTGTTCGCTGGCGCCTCGAAGATCGGCAAGTCGTTCGTGTGCGTGGACGTCGCCTTCGGAGTGGCTGCCGGTCGGCCCGTGCTCGGGCATCTGGTGAGCGAGCCGGGCGACGTCCTGTACCTCGCCATGGAGGACACCTCCACCCGCCTCGTCCAGCGCATGGAGTGGCTCGAGCCCGACAGGGGTGAGTGGCCCATGGACCGGCTCACCGTCGTGTCCATGGACATGCTCACCGGCATCAAGCCCGGCCAGATGGCAGTCGAGTGGGCCGACACCTCCGAGTCCCCCCGGCTCATCATCATCGACACCATCACCCGCTTCGGTGGGCAGGGCGACCGATCCGGCTACAAGGCGGACGTCGAGTGGATGGCCCGCTTCCACAAGTTGGCCGTCGACAAGAACGTGGCACTGCTCGCGGTCACGCACACCAACCAGATGAAGGTCGAGGAGGGCGACGACTGGTTCAACCGCATCTCGGGCACGACCGGCATCGTCGGCACCGCTGACAACGCGATGCTGCTGGACGTGAAGCGCGGTGAGATCGAGGGCGTGCTGCGCATCGAGGGCCGAGACATGGACCCCACCGAGTTGGCACTGCGGAAGGTCGGTCCCTGGTGGCAGGTCACCTCGCTTCTGCGCGGCCAGCGTGGTGACCTGTCCGTAGCCATCGGGGACTTCGTCATCACCAGCGGTGAGACGACGACGGCAGCGGTCGCCACGCAGTTCGACATCAGCGTCGACAAGGCGTCGCAGTACCTCGGACGGCTGCGCAAGGCCGGAGTGATCTCACAGCCGAGGAGGGGAACGTGGTCGGGAACAGTGGCCGTGTGAAGCTGCGGCACTTCGCCGCGTGTCTCGCCTGCGAGTGGCGGACCGAGGGCGAGGACTCCGACAAGCAGGCCGAGAAGCACAGCAAGCAGCCAGGGCATCCGACGGTGTCGTCGGGGGAACCGCGATGAGCAAGAAGAAGGAGGAGAAGCCGGACCCGGTCGAGGAGTGGGAGGTCGAGTTCGACGGGGGCCCCATCGACGGGTTCTACGAGATCCTCCCGTTCTCGCCGCCGATCCTCGTCCGCACGGTGGGCGAGCGGAAGTACATCTACTCCAAGGCGACCGAGCAGAAGGGCGGGCCGATCCGCTACGACTACCTCGAGGAGCAGCGACAGGAGGTGAAGGGCGATGGCGCAGGGGATCCCGTATGACGTGCGGTTCAAGGTGATCGAGCGGGCCAAGGGGAGGTGCGAGTTGTGCGGTCTGGTGGTGAAGCCGCGGCCGGCGCATCTGCACCACCGCAGGCCGCGTGGGATGGGCGGGTCGAAGGCGAACCCGCACCGGGCATCGAACCTTCTGCACCTGCATCCGACGTGCCACCTGTTCAGGGTGGAGCGCAAGAGGCAGGAGTCACTCACGAACGGGTGGATCGTCCAGCAGGCCCTCGACCCATCCATGATCCCCGTGCTCATGTGGGACGGGTGGTGGTACCTCCATGACGACGGGTCTCTCGAGCGTTGCGACCCGCCGTGAGGTACCCTCGGGTCGCGGTCATGGTGGCCGAGGCCCCCACTACTCCCGATGGGTAGCGGGGGCCTCGGGCTTTCTCGGGCGACCCATCCTCACGGTCAACACCGGCAGCCCCTTGTCCCTGGCCCACTGGTCCGACTTGTCGCGGATCCACTTCGGGTCAGCACCGAGCTCATCAGCGATGACGGAGATCGGCGTGCCCTGCTCGCGCATCCTGTAGACGGCCTCGATGTAGACCGCTCGGAGGAATGTGTCGGACAGGGCTTGTAGCCTCCGAGCGAGGAGAGCGCGCGAGGCGTGATCGGTCTCGTTGCGCACCAGATCGGCAAGGCCCTGCGCGGCGTAGTGAAGGTCGCGCTGTTCGACTCTCATACCAACACACGGTAAACTAGGGGTATCCCCCCGAGTTGGAAGGACACACCATGACCTACCTCTCGCCCAAGCAGGTCGACCAGTTGCTCGCGCCCATCGCGCCGCAGCGGGTCCTCAACCTCAAGGGCCTGTCCTACGTCGCGCAGCAGGATGTCCGCGCGCACATGAACCGGATCTTCGGGTTCGGCCGGTGGTCGACGCGCGTCATCGAGACGGCCTTCATGTTCGAGGAGCAGAACAGCGAGAAGCGGTGGAAGACGTGCTACCGCGCCACCGTCGAGGTCGAGGTGTACGCACCCGACGGCACGTTCCTCGCCCGCTACCAGGACTCCCACGCGTCCGGCAACGCGCCGCAGCCCGACCGCGCCGACGCACACGCCCTCGCCCTCACCACCGCCGTGTCCACCGCGCTAAAGCGCGCGTGCACCAACCTCGGTGACCAGTTCGGGCTCTCGCTCTACAACAAGGGCCAGCGGACCGCGATCGTGAAGGGCACCCTCGTCCACGCCGACGGCGCGCAGGCCGCGTCCGAGGCGCCCGTGGTTCCCGTGGCCGACATCGGTGACGAGCAGACCGCGGAGTCAGTCCAGACATCTGGACAGGACGAGGCGGTCGAGGCTGAGGTCGCCGCCATGGACGCCGCCACCGACGAGGCCCTGCCCGGCCTGGCCGCGAAGGACGAGGTCATCGCCGCCCTGCGCGCCCTCGTCGCGGAGACCGACCCTCGAGCTCGCATCACCTCCGTCGCCGCGATCAAGGCGACGTGCTCGGGCACCTCGATCCTCGACGAGCCCGTCGAGATCGCCGGGGAGACCCTCACCATCGGCCTGCTCGCTGACAAGGTCGCGGCCGGCGCGTTCACCAAGGAGGCGTGATGGACACCATCAGCCCCGACGCGATCAGCGAGATGATCCTGACCGCGATCAAGGCGTACGACGCGAAGCGGCCGCGCAGCATCCAGTCGCGCGAGGGGAGGCTCGGCCCGTCAGACCTCGGCTTCTGCCACCAGAAGGCCGCGCTCACGATGAGGGGCGTCCCGCAGTCCGACTCGAAGTCGATCTGGCCCGCCGTGGTGGGGACCGCCGTCGGTGAGTCGGTGGAGCGCGCGATCAAGGACATGTTCCCCGACTGGCTCGTGGGTGCTGTCGACGGCGTGCGAGTCACCTACACGATGAGCAACGGGGCCGAGATCAGCGGCACCCCCGACATCATCGCCCCCGACCTCAACGCCGTCCTCGACAACAAGACCAAGGACGGGTTCGAGATGGTGAAGCGGTACGGGGACTCCCTCAACTACAAGTTCCAGCGTCACGCCTACGTCCGTGGTGCCGTCGCTGCAGGGCTGCTCGACGGGTCCAAGCCGCTGTTCGTCGGGAACGTCTACCTCGACCGCTCCGGCAAGGTGGAGCGGCCCTACGTCACGTTCGAGCCGGTCGATGACTCCCTCGACGACCAGATCGCCGCGTGGGTCGACGACGTCAACTACGCCGTCCTGCACGACCAGGACGCCGAGCGTGACATCGCATCCGAGGTGTGCGAGCGGATCTGCGAGTTCTTCACGGTCTGCCGCGGCAACCTCCCCATGCAGGACGGGGAGATCATCCGTGACCCCGAGGTGTCGACTGCCCTCGAGATGTACGTCGAGGGCCAGGAGATGGCGAAGCGCGCGAAGCTGCTGCAGGAGCAGGCGAAGGCCGTCCTCGACGGGATCAACGGCACCGACGGGAAGTACCAGGTGCGGTGGACCTACATCAACGAGTCGACGGTGCCGTCGTTCACGCGGGCGGCGTCGCAGCGGATCTCGGTGACCAGGCTTCGGGGTGCGCGATGAGCCACGTCGACCCCGCCGACCTCATCCCCGACGACCGCCACCGCACGCCGATCGCGCCGGAGGACGTGCGCGAGGGCGACGTGGTGCGGATCGAGTGGGAGGACGAGGACGGGCCGCACGCCCGTGAGGGAGCGGTGTATGTATCCGCCCTGGGTGACCTCTGCATTGAGGGCATCTACGTCGACCACCCCGGTCGCACCGTCTACCTCCTCCACCGCGCCACCACCGAGCGCGACAAGTGGTGGCCGCCGCAGCCGGGGGACACGATCAGCGACGGCGTGGGGCGAGTCACGCGGGGCACGGACGGTCGGTGGTGGCCCAACCCGGATCACCCCGGCTACCCCCACCGCAGCAGGCGGCTAGGCCACTGGTGGACCGACGCCGACGTCCCCGCCGACGCCGTGCTCGTCCTGCCCGCGCAGACGCGGGAGGCGACGTCGTGACGCGCGCCCGGTTCACATGGCTGGCCCTGTTCTTCGCCGCTCTCGCAGGCGCGAACGTCGTGCTCGCAGCGATGCTCTGGGAGAAGGGGTCGACGCTGTCATCGCTCAGCGCCGCCTGCTCCGTCCTCGTCTGCCTCGGCCTCGCCGTGCTGCTCGGGGAGGGCCAGCGATGACCGCCCTCCTCGCCCTCCTCGCCGCGATCGCCGTCGGATCCGTCGTCATCGCCGTGGCTGCCGTCCGCGTCGGCTCCCTGTCCGAGCGCCGCCCCGACCCCGAGGTCCGCCGGCGCGCCAACAACCTCGCGGCTGGCGAGGCGTCGAAGCGGAGGGCGTCATGATGCGCGAGACGTGCGCCTGCGGCGCCACCACCGAGGTCAAGTACAGCAGCGACCTGTGGGCGTTCCGCCTGGAGCACCGCCACGTTGAGCCGCAGGCGCCCGCCCCGCTGCTGCGGCCGGCGCCGCGCCTGGTCACAGTCAAGGGCGGCCACATGCCGCGTCGACTCCGGGAGCGTGCCGCATGACCGCCGACCCGCGCGTCGAGGCCGTGGCCGAGGCGCTGCGCAGCTGCTACCGCGCTGACGAGCCGTTCACCCCCGCCGCGCTGGCACCGATCGCCGTGGCCGCGCTCGACGCCTACGACGCACCGAAGTTCACCAGCGTCGTCCACGAGTGCTGCGAGCGGCCAACGGAGGTCGACCTGCGGAAGCGGATCGCGCAGGAGATCGAGGCTGCCCACCGCACCGCGCCCGACTGCTGTGCCTACGACGTCGCCGCCCGCATCGCCAGGGGCACCGACCCCGGAAAGGACACCCGATGACCCCTGACCAACTGCCCGCGCACATCAGGGAGAAGGTGTCCGTGTGGGACATCGACAGGTGGGTCACCGACCCCGCCGCGGCACGGAAGTACCTCCTCCGCACGATGGCCGGCACCGGGACCAAGGAAGGGTCGTTCGAGGTCACCCCCAAGGGGATCGAGTGCGTCCCCACCGGAGGCTCTCGGATCACGTTCACCTGGGCGCGCGTCATTGAGCGCATCCAGGGACTCCCTCAAGCCAAGGTGGCGATGCTCGTGCACCTGAACCGGCTCGCCCGCGAGCACCAGGCATCGTTCGTCCCCTGGTGCGCCTCTCCGGCGGCACAGGGCTGCGGTCGCGTCAATGGCGAGGGGCCGCTGACGGAGAAGCAGGCCCTCTACGAGCAGGAGTACGCCGAGTGGTGGGAGAAGCACGCCGGACCCCACTACCAGCGCGCGGGCGAGCTCGACCGGAAGCGCCAGGATCTCGTCAAGGAGATGCTGGCTGAGCCGGAGGCGCTGTTCTGATGGGCACGGTGCGACGGCTCCCGTGGAGGGGGCGCCGGTACATCGCTGCCGTGCCGAACAGCGGCCAGGTGCGGGCCTTCTCCACCGAGAAGTCCGCACTCAAGTGGGCCTCGAGAATGAGGAGCCTCGGCTGGTCGACCGAGGTGTGGCACATCAGGCCACTGCCACCGGAATGAGAGAGAGCCCCCACCGGGCGGAGGATCGGTGGGGGCTCTCTCGTTCGTGGGTCAGGTGACGGTGACCGCCGCCGCCACCCGGTACTCGCCCTGGCCCTGCGCGTTGATCGCCGCGACCTGGACGGTGTGCGAGCCCGCGGACAGGCCCGACAGGACGATGGGCGACGCCGCACCCGTCGTCGTCTTGGACGGGTCCGCCAGGTCCGTCACCCGGTACGACGTCACCGCCGAGCCGCCGTTGTCGGACGGCGCGGTGAACGCGAGGCTCACCTGGCCCGACCCCGGCGTCGGGGTGGCGCTGGCCGGCATCCCCGGCACGTCGATGATCGGCGTGGTCATCGACGCCGTCCGCGTGCGGATCGCCTGCCCCGAGATCCCCAGCTTCGCGCTCGCCGCCGCGGCGGACGTGCCGTCGATGGAGGTGATCTCGGTGGTGCCCTTGCCGAAGAAGGACGCCAGGGTCTGCTTCTCGGTCGTGTTCAGAGCCATGGGGCCCTCCTCGTGCTGGTCGGAGTCCAGATGTCTGGACTACGGGGCGTCGCCCGGGTCCGGGTCGACGTAGGTGACCTCCGGCAGCACCGAGGCGGTGCCGACGGAGCCGATCTTGGCCGATGCGATGGACGTCAGCGCCGACAGGCCGAAGCCGAACACCACGGCCAGGCCGACGGCCTGCACCGCGCTGATGACCTGGCCGACCGCGGTGAACACGACGGTGCCCCACGCGAGGACCGCATACTGCGCGGCCGACTTCACTGCCCGCTCGAGCAGGTCGAGCCAGAACTCCTTGCTCCACATGGTCATGCTCTCCTCATCCAGTGACGGGGTCGTCGGTGGTGCGGCCAAGGAGCCGGTCCTTGACGTCGCTCATGTCCTGCTCGAGATGCCCCACCCGCTCAGGGAGCGAGCGGCCGGGACCATCCCCTTCCCACTCGTCGAGGAAGCGCGACAGCCTTCGGAGGGTTCTGAACGACCACTGCATGACGGTCCCCAGGGCGATGAATGCGACTGCGATGCCGCCTGCGTAGACGAACAGCTCGAACGGCTGTGGTGCATCGACAACGTCGAGCGGTCCAGTGATCGCTCCGAGAACGATGAGAAACACCACCGCGAACTCCCCCTCGTCAGGTGACGTAGATGGGACGGGGCTTGACCCCCGTCGGAATGCGCACACGCTCGCCCGGCTTCGCGGGGCGGCCAGCGAGCCTCGGGTTGAACCGGAGGACACGCGACCACTGCGTGCCCAGGATCGTCGCGATCTCACGGGCACGGACCGGCTTCTCCCCGGTCACGGTGACGTAGACCCGCTTGGGGTCCACGTTGACGTACTGCTGGATCTTCGCCCACCACCACTCGCGCGGCTTGCGGGTGTCGACCTTCCGCCCGGCGTACTTGCCGGGTCGGGAGCCGTTCTTCTGCGTCGAGTCGGTCCAGTCCTTGTGGTTGAGGACGTTCTGCGTGGACTTCCCCATGACGTCGAGCAGGGCCGCGGCGACCCGGGCACCGAGGTCGACCTGCGCGGGCAGCAGGTCCCACGACAGGCCCGACGACTCGTGCTCGATCCCGAACGAGTTCCGGTTCATCGTGGACTCGCGGATGTTGGTGTCGCCGGGGGTGCCGTAGCCGGGGCCGTAGGGCCCGCCGAGGCCCGCGTGGTAGGCGCCGAACGCGTAGATGAAGTACGCCTTCGGGTGGGGCTCGCGGGAGATGAGGAAGTGGCACGCCCGGACCGGGTGGTACTCGTTGTGGATCATCCAGTCGAGCGACTGTGCCGGCTTGAGCTTCTCGGTGGGGGTGCCGGTGCCCGTGTCGTGTAGGACGACGTAGGCCGGGTCGAAGCCCTGCGGCGATTCGATGCTGGTGTCGTTCCAGCCGTTGACCAGGACGAGGTTGCCGTCCTTCACGGACACGCCGCGCGCGGCGAGCGCGGTGATGATGTCGGCCGGCGCGGGCCTCACGACTCCACCTCCGGGTGCGTGTGGATCTCGACCTCGGGGCTGTCGGGGCAGCCGTCCTCGGCCTGCTGCTTGAGGGTCTCCTCGAGCTCGGCCACGCGGTTCGTCAGCGCCACGTTGATCGCGCGCTGCAGCGACACCTCGTCGACGAGCGAGCGGACCTGCCCCTCGAGGACGACGATCCGCTCGACACCGATCTGCTCGGTGGTGATGTTCACCTCGGCCATGATGTGCTCCGCCTTCCGTTGGTGATCTTCCTGCCCTCAGAGTAGGGGCAGAGTCTGGTCACGCCCATGCCCCCACGCCCTGGACCGTGCCGTTGCCGATGGGGGTGAGGGTGATGTACGAGTTCGCCTGGACGGCCGGCGCCGCCCCGGGGGCAGCGGAATAGGTGATCTGCGGGGTGAACGTGCCGGTCGCGTTGGAGCGCACCACGCCGCGCAGCGAGATCCTCGTGTAGTTGGTGGTGCCGGTGGCGCCCATGGCTGTCGCCGCGTTCGTCGCCACCCGCAAGTTGTTGCTCGCTGCCGACGTGCCGACAGAGGTGGCCGAGTGTGTGTACATGAGGTTGAACCCAATGGACGTGAGCGTGCCGCCGAGCGCGAACCCCAGCGACTTGATCGCCGTCGTCGTGCCCGAGCAGGAGATTGCCACCTCCATCTCGAGGAGGTATGACGTCGACCCGGCGAGGGTGAACCCGACACCGAAGATCGACTGCGCGCCCGACGCGTTGGACAGGTTGCGCGCGGCGTTGAGCGCGTAGAGGTGCGACGACGTCAGTACGCCCCTGCCGCCCACCGCGGACCCATCGGGGGTGAGGTACGCGGTGTCGCCGTCGTACTCGACTGCCACGGTCGCCCCGTTGATGCGGACGTAGAGCCCCGCCGTCGTCGTCCACACGTCCCCGTCGGTGGGGGATGAGGGGGCCGTGCCGTGCGGGAGCCGGAAGCCGGCCGATGCTGCCGTCGGGGTGACCGTGACGACCAGGCCCGCCAGGGTGCCCCCGACGATGGGGAGGTAGCCGTCCAGCCGCGGCTCGGTCTGCGTGGTGGGGATCTGACTCCACGACCCATCGCCGTTCTCGGTCCATCCCGAGAGCGGTGTCCAGGCCGTGGAGTCAGCCATCAGGCGACCTCGATCCACCCCTCGGCGGTGTAGCCGGTGAGGTTCGCGCCAGCGGTCGGGGAGCCGTAGGACGTGAGCGTCGTGCCGCCCGCGTTGACGTACCACGAGTCGGTGAGGCCGTGACCGCTGATCGACTGCCGGCCAGTCGCCGCCGCCACATGCCCACCGGGGATCGCCAGGGTCACCGGGTTGGTGGCCGTGACGGTGCCCGCGGTGAAGTGGTAGCGGACGAACAGGAGGCGGCCGAACCGCACCGAGCTGACGGTGCCGGTGGCTCCGGTGGTGTTGCCCGGCGTGAACGTGCCGGAGGACGTAGCCCCGTAGAGCTGCGCGAGCTCCCACGCGGGGACGCCGTTGATGCTCGAGGTCGAGTCGAGGACGCCGCCGTTGATGGTCGGGGTGTACAGGACGGGCGACAAGTAGTTGGCTCCGCCCCCGACAGTCCCGGTGAGGCTCGGGCTGGTCAGGGTCTTGTTGGCCAGGGTCTGCGTGAGGGCAGCCGCCACCAGGGTGTCGGAGGTGATGGTCCCGGGGATGGTGATGGCCCCGGTCGTGTGGAGGATCAGCGACCCGGTCCCCGAGGTGATGGTGGGGGAGACGATGGCGGGAGCCGTCAGCGTCTTGTTGGTCAGGGTCTGCGTGCCGGTGGTGGTGACCGCCTGGACGCCGCCCTGCTGCAGCGTCGTCGCGTTGACGGTGCCACCACTGATCGTCCCGCCGTTGGTGACAGTGCCCGAGATGGAGCCGCCGCTGATCGTCGCCCCACTGACCGTGCCGCCGCTGATGATGCCGCTGTTGGTGATCGTGCCGCTGATCGTTCCGCCGCTGATGACCGGGGCTGTCAGGGTCTTGTTGGTCAGGGTCTGCGTCTGAGTCGCACCCACCAGGGCGCCCGTCGTGCCGTGGACGCCCGTGGTCGCCTCGATGTGCGCGTTCGCCGCGTCGGCCTCGAGCGCGGTGAAGATGTGGTCGATGGTCTCCGCCGACGAGTGCGCAGCAGCCGTCGTCCCGTCCTGCCCACGGATCACCCCGGTGAGGGTGTTCGTGGATCGGCCGGCCGCTCGGATCTTCTCCTCCGTCGGCTTGCCGCGGTTGATGACCGCGTAGAACGGGCCGACCGACCCGTCGGGCCAGCCCGCGAGGTTGTCGCAGGCGATGGTCGCGTCGCCGCTGGTGATCGACGAGGACAGGGTGGCGGACACCGCTCCGCCTGCGTGCTGGATGCGGGTCATGTCAGCTCCTGGATGACGAGGATGAGGAGCCCCTGGTAGGCGCTCCCGTCTGTGTTGAGCCTGCGCGGCGTCCACTCGAAGGAGTCCGCCGTGCAGGACCACGTCTGCTCACCCTCGCGGAAGGTGAACACCCGGCCGGACGACACCAGGCCGATGAGGGCGTCGATGTCCTTCTGGACGTCGCGCTGGTACGTCGACCCGCCGTGCTCGAGGGTCTCCGCGATGAGAATGGGAAGCGTCCACCGCTGTGCGCGACCCGTGTTCGGCATCGCCCGCAGTTCCCACCGCGTCAGCGTCGGGCCCGTCGTCGTGGTCTGCCTGGTGAGGGTGAACTTCGGGGTCACCGACTGGAACAGCTGCGAGTACATGAGGCTGTTCTCGCTCGACACTGTGTCCTGCACGTTCGACGTGGCGAGCTGCACGAACGCCCCGGACTGGTCGATGTCCTGCGAGAGCACGATCGAACCGACCAGAGGCTTGAACCGGATCTGCTGGTAGAGCCCGATCTTGATGTCGGGCACCTGGAAGGACACCGCGCCCTGATCGACCCAGCCCGACGGGATGAGAGTCGCGGCCTGCATGTAGACGCCCTGGCCGGCCACGGCGAACACCATGCGCTGGCTCGAGCCCGACGACCACGTCGCCACCGCGGTGACCTCACCCGACGTGGCAGCCTGCAGGTCGCTCGCGTAGGCGGGGGTCAGGGGGGCGGTGAAGTCGGTCAGCGACAGGCGACCAAGGCCGGTGTACCCGGCGTACTTGTCGGAGTAGCCGAACCAGACGAAGCGGGACTGGCCCTCGAAGTCGCGCACCGGGTACGGCGTCTCCACGAGGTTGCCGAGGGTGATGTCGCCCTGGCTGTTGGTGGCACCGAAGCGGAGGCCCTTCTGTGTCCCCACCATGACGTAGCCCTGGTACGAGTCCACCGAGTAGGTGCGCTCACCGTTCGGCAGTTCTGCAGCGAGCACGGGCGGCAGCAGCTTCGTCCCGGTCGGGTCGATGGACACGCGGTAGACCGCCCACTTGTCGCCCACCCCGCCGACGACGTAGAGGCAGTTCAGGCCCTCGCACGCGTCGACCCACTGGAAGGACGCCTGGAACGCTGTGCCGACGAGGGTGGCCGTGCCGCCGATGATGGAGTACAGCGAGTTGCCGACCCCGGCGAGCAGCCAGCCCTTGCCGTAGTGCGCGAAGTTCACGCCCGCCAGGGTGGTGACGAGGGTGGCCGCGCCGAAGCCGGTCCGCTTGTAGATCGTGCCGTCGGCGTGGGTGGTGTAGACGTACTGCCCATCGGTGGTCATGTCGGTCAGCGCCGACCCGAGGGTGTCCGTCGACGTGCTCGGCGTCCCCGTCGGCGTCGAGATCCACGACAGCGACGTGCCAGCACCCACCACGATGACGCTGTTGAGCACCTCGACAAAGATGGTGGACGACGCGGACGTGAGGATCTTCGTCGTGTCCGGCAGGAGGCTTACCTGCCAGCGGGTCCACGGGTCAACGCCGAAGGAGTCGTTGAAGCGGTAGTTGCTCGAGGTGTCCCGGTCGAACACACCCTGCCCGGCGCCGAGGTGCCACGACTCCACCAGGCGCCGCCACACGACGGGGGTGACGAACTGGTTCTCGTGCGGCTGCGGGTTCTGCACCGATCGGAGGATGTCCAGCGACTCGCGCTTGTAGGCGTAGCGGTACGACTGCTCCGACAGCGACAGGACGTACCCGTTGCCGTCGATGCTGACGGGGAAGTCCTTCCCGCCCGACCCCGAGTCCGTCGAGCTCGTGCGGAACGGGAAGTCGAACGACGCTGTGAAGCCGTTCAGGCCCGGGTCGCCGGTCGTCATCGCTCAGACCTGCAGGCTGTCGGGGTTGAGGGCGACCAGGCGGGAGAACTCGTCACGGATGCGCTGGTCGCGCAGCGCGAGGTAGGAGCGGGCGACCCCGAGGTTGCCCCCGGACATGACCTCCTCCGAGCGCCGCGGATCGGTCTGCGACCCGACCTGCTGACGGCGAGCCTCCTGGCCGAGCATCAGAGTGCCGGCTGCTCCGATGGTGGGGATGTCGGTCATCGTCGAGGCCAGCCCGCACGTCACCTCGAGGGTGTCGGTCGTCGCCGTCGGCAGGGTGAAGGGGGCCTTGTAGATGACCTGCAGGTCAGTGCCACCGGGCACGTCGGCGTTGACCTTCACGACCTTGCCCGTGGGGAACAGGGCCGTCACGTCCTGCGACTGCAGCCGCCAGCCGCGCACGTCGATGAAGCGGTCGGGGGAGCCGGGCAGCCGATACCGCACCCCCAGGACGCCCGTCATCGCCGCGGCCTCGACGGGCACGGGGTACGTCTGCCACACCGGGTCGACGGTGGTGACGAACGAGGCGACCTTGTAGAGCCCGTTCGACGGGGCCGACATGAGGTCGATGGTGGAGAGGATCTCCTGCCACACCATGTAGTTGGTGACGCGCGGCCGCACGACGACGACGTCCCCGGCTGCAGCGGCAGCGTCGGGCCCGCCCTCGTAGGACGCGAGGACGGTGGCGATCTTCGTGGAGGTGTCGACGGCCAGGACGTAGAAGGTGTTCAGGCCGCAGGAGATGAGCGCGCCAGCGGCCAGGCCGCGCGGCTCGTAGGTGAGGGTGATCTGTCCCTGCCCCGGGGTGTACGGAGCGGCCAGGGTGTTGATCTCGTCCGTGAGGGAGCCCTGCGTCATGCGACGCACCTCGCGGATGGCCTGGTCGAGTGTGGTGCTCACGTCGGCAGCCTACGGCTCTCGACCTGCTCCACCGTGGTGGCGCGGCGCTCACGGACGGCGGCGCCGGCCACTGACGGCGGCTGCAGACCGGCCTTGCGCATCCGCTTGTAGGCGTCCATGTCGGCCGAGTAGGCGCGCTCCTTCGCGCGGCCCGTGTCGCTGACGACGCTGATGGTCCCGAGGCACTCCGCGTAGGAAGCGTGGTCCTTGGTGCGGCACCCCGACCGGCAGTTCTGACCCTTCATGCTCCGCCTCCTCGTCACGGCAGGATCGCGTAGACCCACACGCGGATCTTGTTGAACGTCGCGCCACCAACAGTGAACACCGTCACTGACGTGATCTCGCTGTAGTTGCCCGGGTACCAGTTGATCTGCCCGCACATGTCCCATGTCCCCGTGACCGTGGACTTGCTGCGATTCGACGCGGCGGCGGTGACGGTGCCGGTGCTGTTGAGGGTGTCCCGCTGAATGTTGATCTCGATGACGCGCTCACCGACCCGCGACACCCCGGAGAGCTGCGCGCTGGTCGCGTTGCCCGCCTGCACGTCGGTGAGGGTCGTGCCCGTCGAGCCGACCGTCATGTGCCGGTAGGTGTAGTTGGCTCCCGTGTCCCCGTTGAACTGGATCGCAGGGATGTCAGCGACGGAGGTGTTCTGTGCCTGGATAACCACCTTGTACTGCGTGGCCCCGACAGCCGAGCACGTCACCGCCAGCGACGCCGTCGTGGTGCCGCTGTTCTTGCCGACCAGGGTCCACTCACCCGAGGCGCCCGAGGGGGGCGCGTAGCCGGTGATGTCGCGGATGTCCTGGTAGGTCGTCGCCAGCGACACGTTGCCGCCGATGAGCGTGCCCGGCACCGAGTTGATGACATCGATCTGCTCGAACCGCAGGTTAGTGATGATCGGCGTGTTGTAGCCGATGACGCTGATCTCCCGGGAGCCGCCCGGGGTGTTGCGCATCGTGCAGGACCGGAAGATGACGTCGTCGACGGCGTAGGCCCCGCCGCGGCCGTTGTAGACGATGGCCGACCCGTGGTCGAGGCTCGCGTACTTCACGTTGCAGCCGACGGCAGTGGATCCCTCGACGAGCACGCCCGAGGTGGAGTAGGAGGTGAACGAGTCCTCACAGGCGACGTAGAAGGCGGCAGCCGCGCTGCCCTCGACGTAGCCGTCACGGACCACGACGTCGTCAGCGCCGACGACAGCGAAGCCGCGGGCGAACCCACCGACCGACTTGCACGACTCGAACGTGATGTTGGACGGCTTGCCCTGGCCCTCATAGCCGACGACAGCGAATGAGTCGTCGCCCCCGTACCACGCCTCGCAGTTGCGGTAGAAGCCGTCGTGGGAGCCGTGCGTGTTGTGGAACGAGTCGGCCAGGCCCCCGTAGACCTTGCAGCCCTCGAAGGAGTAGTTCGAACACGCCTCGAGCAGCGAAGCCGATGCGTCGCTCGAGTGGAAGATGACGTTGCGCACCCGCATCCCCGAGTGGCCGTTGGAGTAGAGCAGGTGGGCCTCGGAGTCGGACTGCCGAGTGGCGCGGACGACAACGGCCCCGTCGGCGTGGGCCTTGGCGGTCGAGCTGTTCTGCGCCCGCGTCACCGTGAGGTTCGGGCCCGTGCGAGCGGTCACCAGCATCCGCTCGGCCGACGCCGTCTCGGGATCCACGAGGATCGTCCAGCCGGTACCCACCGGGAACCCCGCGTCGGACGCGAGCACGACGGCGGTGGTACCGGAGGTGAGCGAGCCGGAGAGCGTGGTCTGCGCGACCGGCTTGAGCTTGAGGGTCAGGCCCTCCACCGTGACGTCGTCAGCGTCGACCCGCACGCACGCGTTGTCGGGGGTGGTGGCGAGCAGCGTCCCGCCGCCCCGCAGCGTCACCCCGTCGACCGTGACCGTCAGCTCGCCGCTGTGCAGGTACGTCTTGCCCGACTCGAAGTAGAGCGTCTCCCCGGTCTGCAGGTCCGCGAGGGCCGCGTTGATGGGGCCGGTGTCGTCGTTGACGCCGTCGCCCAGCGCTCCGTACCGCTCCGGGTACTTGGTGGCCTTGCTCGAGTTGGTGGCCTGCGCGAGCGCGACGTGGTGAGCGACGTGCGCCGGGTCGCCTACCGCGATGATCTCGTCGATCATGGGGCGCTCCTCAGAAGCTCTCGGTGTAGGTGTCGATGAACTCGTCGACGGGGCCGATGAAGGTGACCCCAGCGGCGACGAGGACCGCGTACTCCCACGACGTCACGTCGATGTCGTAGCTGTGCCCTCCGAGGAACACCGCGTCCGGGGGGTCCGGGTTGATCGGTACGGCCTGGCCGTTGGCCGGGGTGGTGCCGATCTCGTAGTCGGTGGGGCTGACCTTCTGCACGACCCGGCCGTCCTGCCAGGCCAGGATCGACTTCGGCCAGCGAGCGCCCGGGGACCGCATCCACAGCCGACCGATGCCGTCGTGTGGTCCGGGTGCACGGAAGTTGTCGACCGTGTCGAACACGATGCGAACGAGCGCCATGACGCCTCCCGGCCGCGGGAGGGGCCAGTCCAGATGTCTGGACTGACCCCTCCCTGGCGGATCAGTTCAGGCCGGAGTAGCAGTTCACGACCTGCAGGCTCTCCTGGCGGAAAACGCCGTAGGCGCCCAGCCAGTACCAGCCGATGGGGACGAACCGCTTGAGGCGGTCGACCACGGGACCGGGCTCGACGCGGGCGTAGGGCCCGTAGCCCGCGGCCTTCGAGTACGCCTTGGCGAGCGCCTCCTGGCCGAAGAAGAAGTTCTTGTAGGACTTCGTCGGGCCGGAGCCGGTCGTCAGGATTCGCGGGTTGGTGACCACGCGGAAGTGCTCGAAGCGGCCGATCTCGCCGCGCATGATGCCCTCGCCCATCGTCGCGTTGTTGGCCTGGAAGTAGCGCCAGCTCGCGGCGTCGGACGCGTTGCGGATGTCGTACTCGACGTCGGGGTGGATGACGGCGATGTACGAGTCGCCGAACGCGCGGGCGAAGCGACCCTTGAGGGCCGCGTCGGTCTTGCGGAAGTCCGACGCGGTCAGGGCTGCGGTGATGGTGGTGATGTTGGTGCCGCCGTCCAGCGCGAGCCGGGCGAGGGTGTCCATCGAGATGCCGGCGTTGAAGCCGACACGCTCGGCGGCGACCGGGTCGAGCGGCACGAACGAGGTGCCGCGCGCCAGGCCGGTGGTCGTGACCGCCGAGCCCTTCTCCGCGAGGGTCAGGGTGACCGTCGAGGTGGACAGCGCCACCGAGTCGACGTCGGTGGACTCCGCCAGCGACGCCGTGACGGGCGCCAGGTCGCTCACGAAGGTGAAGCGCACCGCCGAGCCGTTGTGGCTCTGGTTGGTGGCGCGCACCGACGCGAACTGGTCGAAGATGAGCTCGGGGCGCAGCGACGGCCACGCGGCGAGGTCGTAGGCGGTGGTGATGAGGTTGGCCGCAGCGGAGGCGTCGGTGAGGACGTTCGCCATGTCAACTCCTTGAGGCAGGCCGCTCGGGGGCGGCAGACGGGGGAAAGCCGGGAACACGCGCGAGAAGCGCGGACACACACACCGCCGTAGCGGGAAGTCTCCCCTTTCGGGGGTTCACCGAGCCTCAACCCTTGGCCGCTCTCGCAGCCCGAGGAGTCCACTCACCACGCATCATGACAGAGCCCCCCGACCCTGACAAGGATCGGGGGGCTCTGGCGAGCCGGGTCAGTATTCGTCGTTGACCGGCAGGCCCATCTCGCGGACGGCGGCGACCATCGCCGCGGTGCCGCCCGTGCGCGCGGCCTCCTCGAGCTTCGCCCTGGCCGACGTGAACGTGGGGTCGTCGAGCCCGGCACCGATCGCGGCCTCGAAGATGCGCCGCTCCGCGTCCGGGTCGCCCATCGTGGGCGGGGCCGGGGTGCTGTCTCCGCCGTCGTCGCCCTGCTGCTGGTCGGCCGGGGTGCCCGGCTTCGTCTCGGTGGCAGGGGGAGCGGCCGGCTCCTTCTTCCCGATGATCCCCGCCGCCGTGGCCGCGGCCTTGATGGCGTCGGCCTCGAGCGGGCCGTCGTAGCCCTTGGCGAAGTAGCCGACCATCGGGTTGTCCTTGTCGTCCGGGTTGATCCCGGCCTTGAGGAACGCGTTCTCCCGCTCGAGCGCCTTCGCCGCCTTCTGCTGCTGGCGGAGCTGAGCCCACTCGGCGTTGCTGCGCTGGCTGCCCCGGTCGTCGCCTCCGCCATCGTCGTCGGGGAACTCGACCTCGATGGGCTTGCCTTCCTCGTCGTACAGCGTGCGTGTTGCCATGCCACACCCCTTCGTTGTCGCGGGCGGGGGCGCCCGGTGATGGTGAGGGTAGCGGCTAGTTGGTGCTGGCAGTGCCAAGCCCGGTCACACCGGCCTGTCCCGCCACTGCCCCGCCACCCGACGAGAACGCGGCCACGCGCCCGCCAGCGACCCGCTCTGCCTTCTGCTGCGCCTTCGTGCCACCGAACTGTGCGTCGACGAGCTCGGCCTGCGTGATGGTCTCGCCGGGGCCTGCGGTGAGGGAGCCCTGCTTCGCCACCTGGCCGAAGCCCTGCGCTGCCGCGTCGTAGCCCACGCCGCGAGCCGCGTACTCCTCCGCGGTCTGCGCACCCATGTCGACGCCGTAGCGCGAGCCCGCGCCCATGATCTGTGCGGCGTTGTACTGCCGCTCGATCAGCGGCATCGCCTTGTCGGGGTCCAGCCAGTAGCCGATCATGTCGCCCGGGGTGAGCCCGTACTTCTCGGTGAGGGCCTGGCGCACCTCGGCCGGCGCGGTGTAGGCCGCGGCCGCTGCGAGCTGGATGCGGCTCGTGATCTCGGACGTCGACACGTCCTTGACCAGCAGGTTGGCGATGTCCTGCGGGGTGTCGTACATCCCCTTGGGCAGTCCGAAGTTCTGGACGAGAGAGCGCACCGTCGACTCGTACGCCTGGTACTGCCCCTCGGTGATGCCGCGCCCCGCCCGGTTGAGCTCGGCCATCGCGGGGTAGCGGGCGGCGTACTCCGGGGTCTGCCGCGCGAGGACGACGATGTCCTTGGGCTCGACGCCGGACTGGTACTGCTCCCAGGCCCAATCGCCCAGCGAGCCCAGGCCGACCTCCTCCATGAGCGCCTGGATGATCGACCGTGCGGAGTCAGGGATGTCGGTCATCGATGTCTCCTACTGTCCCATGCCGAATGCGTTGCGCAGTTCGGCGGCGAGCTGAAGCGCCTGCGACTTGGCGCCCATCGTCTTGTCCCACCCGTAGGAGGCGTCGCTGCGGATCGTCTTGGTCCACTGGTCGAGGTTCATCGGGGTGGTGCCGTCGGTGCCGTAGATGACCTTCGTCCACTTCGGGTCGGTGAGGTCCATCTGCTCGGGCGGGGTGCCGAGTTCACGCGCCGCCGCCTGCATGTAGGGCGTGAGGTAGTCCTTCACCGTCATCGACGGGTTCTTCTCGAGCCAGTCCGAGATCGGCGCGTACAGCGTCTTGGCCTGCTCCCGGTAGAGGTCGACGAGGCCCTGCGAGGTCTGGTCGCCGGAGAGCACCTGCTGGACCTGCTTCTGCAGGGTGCCGGGGTCGAGCACGACGCCGTAGTCGTGGGCGAGGTCGCGCAGTTGGTCGACGGTCGTCCCGGCCTGGCCGACATCCTCGCCCTCGGCGTCGAGCGACCACATGCCCGCGAGCATCGACTGGACCTCGGGGTCGGTGGAGCCGCGCGACGCTGCGTGGCCGGCCATCTTGAACGCCTGGTTGTCCGACAGGGTTACCCCCATCGTGGAGGCCATCTGCTTGATCTGCTGCGTCTTGAGGTCGACCAGGCGGCGGGCCTCCTTCGGGTTCTCGGCGGAGATGATGTCCCACTTGCGCTGCGCCTCGGTGCGCTTGCGCCACCAGGGCGTGTCCTTGATCTCGGCGGAGAGACGGTCGGGGGTCCACCCCTGCTTCACTGCGAGCGCGACCTTGCGCGCCACGTCCTTGTGCGCGTTGAGGAACGCCGCCGCGTAGCCGTAGTCCGCGGCCACCCGCTTGGGCTTCGCGGGCGTCCTGGGCTTCGGCTTGGGCTTCGGCTTGACCGGGGTCGTCATCGTTCTCTCCTACATCCCGAGCATCTGCTTGAGGACGTCCATGTACTGCGAGTCCTGGAACTTCTTGTACTCGTTGGGGACCATCGTCTTGCCGTAGTTCTTCGCGTACTGGTTGGGGTCGAGCCCCTCCTTGGTCTTGGTGGTGCTGTTGACGCTGTCGCCCGACGTGCTGGTCGTCTGCGTGGTGACCGTCGGATTCTTCGCGGCTGCACTGTTCAGTGACCGCATGAAGGCGTCGATCTCTCCGGCCATCGGCTCACGGCCGAGCTGATCGCGCAGAGCGTTCGTGAGGATGGCCTGCGCCTGAGTGCGCGACGCCTGCGACACCGACGACGACGTGTAGGTGGTCGTGCTGCCACCACCTCCACCTCCTCCGCCGCCCCCTCCCGACGTAGTAGTGGTGTTCTGCGTCATGCCGAGCATCGCGGCCTGGGCGGCAGCGATCTGATCCTGCCTCTCCATCTCGTCGACGCTCATGCCCATCTTGTTGGCCTTCTCGTAGGCCGAGCGGAACGCCGACTCGACCGTCGAGGACATCTGGCCGAGCGACCACGACGACGAGTTCTTGAGGTAGCCCATCCGGTAGAGCTGGACCTGCTTCTCTGCGAGCGAGCCCTGGCCGAAGCGCGGGAGGTTGTAGAGCCCGTAGATGCTCGACTCCCGATAGATGGGCACGCCGCCGTAGATGACCTGCGGCCCCCTGGCGGGGGTGGGCGGCTGCAGGGCACGGTCTCGCGGGTTCAGGCGGTACTCGGGGGACGGCCGCGCCGGGGTGGCCGGCGTCTGCCCACGGACCGGCCGGTACCCAGCCGGCACGCCGATGTAGTCGTCGTTCGGCATCACTCACCACCCTTGGAGAACTCGAACTCCTGCTTGAACAGGCGGTTCCACGCGTTGCGGAACGCCCCGGTCTTGTCCTGCTCTGCGAGTGTGACAGCAAGGTCGGTCAGCTTCTTCGCGTACACGCTGCCCGCGTTGGACTTGAAGTCCCCGGTGTGGCCCTCCTGGTGCAGAGCCTCCACCGCCTTGTCCCGAGCGTCGAGGTAGGTGCGGATCGGCGCGGCCGACTCGAGCGTCGACATCACCGGGTCGCTGACCGCCTCGCGCAGCGCGACCATCGTCGCCGGGAGCCTCTCGAGCGAGCCTGCCTTCCCCGTCCACCCGGGGAACTTCTGGCTGATCTCGAGCCGACGCTGCTCGCGCAGCACCGCGGCCTGCTGGTCGTCGAAGCGTCCCGACAGGAGGCCCTCGTCGATCTCCTTGGTCGCGGTGTTGTAGAGCAGCCAGCCCAGCTCCTTGTTGACGTCCTGGATGTAGGCGTCTGGGTCCTTCACGGTCCGCTCGCCAGTGACCTTCTGGTAGTTGTAGAGCGGCTGCGCGAACCCCGTCGGGTCGTCGGGGTTGGGCTTCTCACCGAACGACCCGGAGCCGCCAGCGAAGAACAGGCCGATCACAGGCTGGAAGCGGTCGTAGGTGTCGGGCTCCTGGGAGCGGAACCGCCACACGTCGTTCGTGGACTGCGGACCGCTGGTCTGCGTCGGCGTCAGCACCGACATCAGCGCGGTGCCGCCGTAGTCGCGCACGAACTCGGCGGTGCCCGTGTTCTTGTCGTCCTTGGTGTACTTCTGGTACTCGGCGGCGAGACGGGACTGCAGCATGAAGCGCCGCACCCCGCCCGTCTTGTCGCCCTCCGCGCGGATGATGGCGGTGGGGTTGAACGTCGACGGCGTCATCGACCCGCCGATGGCGGAGAGCAGCCACAGCCTCGACGCGAGGTCGGTGGCGTCCGAGACGAGCTGACGCTGCCCGCCCTGGTTCGACATGTCGTAGGCGCCCGTGTCCGCGAGGGGGGAGATCATCTTGATCGCCATGGAAGCGACCGACGCCTCGTCGGTGGACTTCTCCGCCTTCTGCGCGACTGTCGGCAGGAACGACCCGAACGCTCTGTCCGCCATGGACCCGGTCGGCAGGCCGAATGGGAAGATCGACCGCATCATCGCGCCGACCATGTCGTCCTTCGCCATCATCGACTGCCCGAACATCGCGGCGGGGAAGGTGACCAGCGGGCCGGTGCCCGGGTTCAACGACGTGCCAGCGACGTTGAGGCCGGACAGCGACGACGTGTAGCCGATGCCGTCCGGCGTCGTCCCGAGGGCGAGCATCGCCAGCGGGGCAGTCACGATCGGGTAGGCGAACTTCCGGTCACGGAACTGCGGATCCTCGAAGAAGAACCCGTTCACCGACTCCTCCGGGTGGCCCGGGCGGAAGTACGCCTCCTCCATCGCCTGGTCCCCGAGGGCCGCGCCGGCCGCCCCGTAGATGGATGCGGAGCCGGGCTCCGTCAACGCCACCAGCGGCTTTAGAGTCCGGTACATCATCTGCGGGTTCTTGAGGGACATCTCCCCCCAGCGGCGGAACGTGTTGAACGTGGCCTGCGCGAACGGAGCCACCACCCGGAACGACAGTGCGTAGTTCTGGCGGGCGTGCGCGTCGTAGAAGATCCGCGCGCTCTCACGGCGGGCGAACGTCTGAGCGATCGCGTCGACCTCCTTCACGGTGAGGGTGCCGCGCGCCTTCGCTGCCCGCATGTCGCTCGCCAGGCGCCTGTCCCCGGCCTTCTCGAGATTCGCCACGATGGCCTTCTTCGTCGCGGGCGAGATCACGTCGCCCAACTCGAGGACCCGCTTCACATACGCCTGGCGGAGCAGTGGTGCGCGAGCGAACATGTCGGAGAAGTCGCCGGTCATCTTGAAGAACTCATCGGTAGCCTTCATGTACCGCTCGGCCATCGACGTCGTCCCGTACCACTTGTTCTGCAGCGAGATCGTGTGCAGGACATCGGGGATGGCCTTGCGGAACTCGGGGTCAGCGAGCCGAGCCTCGATGTGCTTGACCAGATCCCTGTTCTCGACGATGCCCTTGCCGTTGTGCTTGCCGGTGGCGATGGCCTCGCGCAGCACCGGGTCATCCCCGGTGAACTTCGACATGATCGTGCGGTACATGTCGAGGTACCGCTCCTCCGCGCCCGGCGACCCGTCGAGGAGCTCGGGGCTCATCTCCTGCTTCACGCGCAGCGATCCGTTGCGGAACTGGTCGAGCACCTCGTCGGGCGACAGGTCCGATGCGATGTTCCGCATGTCCCGGTCGCCGCGCATCTTCACGAGCCGCTCGAGGAGCGCCTTCGCGTAGGCGTGAGCGTCGCGGGGGATGCCAGTGTCTGGGTCGAGGTCCAGGATGTTGTGCGGAGTCGAGTGACGGGAGGCGCCGGCCGCTGCGCGCACGTCCACGTTGAAGTTGCCGTGGATCGCGGACAGGCCCCGGTTGATGTCCGCCAGGAGCGACACGTCGCCGGTCTCCTGGAACTTGTTGAAGTCGTCCCACATGCCCTTGCCTGTGACCAGGGCCTGCTTGTTCGCCAGCCACGGGGCGATGCGTGAGACGCCATCCTGGCCGTGGAGGAACTCGCGCATGGCAGCGATGGCGGCGGGGTCACCGTCAGCGAGACGAGCCGTTGCCTCGGCCGTGTTCCACCCGAGGTCAGCGATGGCCCGCGACCACTTCGAGGACAGGTCCTTCGCCGTCGCTGCCGCAACCGCCTGGGAGAGAAAGGCTGCCGGGTGCGTGAACGCGCCAGCGTAGCCACCGAGGCTCATGGAGAAGGCGAGTTCACCGATCTCGCGCAGGACGTAGGCGCCGCGGATGAGCACGCTGCTGCGCCAGATCGACGTGATGTTCTCGGCCGCGTCCGCCATGGCCTTCTCGACCTTCGCCAGCGGCATCCCCGAGTCACCGAGCTTGTTCCGCAGCGCCCCCATCACGGTGGTGTGGCGGCGGATCTCCCGGTAGTCGGGCAGGGCCACGGTCGCGCCGAGCTGCTCGTTCTCGAGCCGCACGCGGGCGAGCATCTCCGTGTCGGCGCCAGCGCCGTCGGCTCCCCACCCGGCGTCGCGCACGAGGCTGTCGCGCATCGTCTCGTCGAGCCCGCCCTGGTAGGCGCGGGTGAGGTTGTAGGCGTCGTTACGGTTGACGCCCTTGGCGATGAGGATGTTCTTGACCTCATCGACCAGGCCGGGGACGCGCTCGTTGTCCTCCGTGGCGAGGTGCCCGAAGATGGCCGAGTACCGCTCGGCGCCGTTCTGCGCGCGGATGACGCGGTCCATGTAGGGCGTGATCTGGTCGTGCGTCATACCAAGGCCGCGACCCCACCGCTCGAGGTTGCGCAGGCCCTCCTCGATGTCGCCCTCGAGGTTGAGGGGCTCCGAGGTGGGGGACAGCCGCAGGAAGCGGTGCAACGGGGTGTCGCGGAGGTACTGCTGGCGCAGGATGTTCGGGGTGGCCGTGGGGACCAGACCCTTCATGTCCTTGGCCTGGCGGATGTCGACGCCCATGTGCGTGGCGAGGATCGCGCGGACCTCGTCGGCGCTCTTGGCATCAGCGAGCTGCTCTGCGACGCCGATGTCGAGTCGGCCCTTGGTGCGCGCGTAGATGTCCCACGGCGAGTTGTTCCCGACGAGGCCGTCGACGATCTTCGCGCCCTTCCCGCTGGTGAGGTAGCGGTAGGCGCGGTCCCCGGCGACGTAGGTGCCGTTGGGGGTCTCGACGTAGCCCTCCTCGGTCTCCCGGTAGACCGGGCCCCCGTAGTCGGGGACGTCGGGCTTCCAGTCGAGGTTGTCGAAGTGCTCGCCCGCAGCGGCCTTCGCCTCCTTGAGCGTGTCGTGCGCGCCGACGGACTCGCCCCGGTAGTAGAGGGTCCAGACCTTCCCCTCCTTCACCGCCGAGTAGCGGCCGTCGGAGGAGTGGTAGCCGGTCAGGCCCTTGTCGTTGGTGGTCTGCCGCGCGCCGACGCGCGAGTCGAACGCGGGCGCCTCGGGGGCGATGAAGCGGTCGGCGTGGTTCTCGCTCGCAGCCGCGACGGCGTCCTTCATGGTGCGGTGCGTGGAGAGCACCTCACCGGATCGGTCGCGCAGTTCCCACGAGCGGCCGTTCTTCACGACGCCGTAGTTGCCGTTGACGTCGAAGTAGCCGCGGGTGCCGGACTCGTCGACGGTGGCCTTCTTCGGGATCTCCGGTGCACGGCGGTCGACGCCGGTCATGCGGTCGACAGCGCGCTCGCCGCGGGCGGACCAGCGTGCGGCGGCAGCGGCCTCCTCCGTGGTGTGGACGACGGCCTGCTCGGTGCCGGCCAGTGCGTGCGACAGCGTGCCGGGCATCAGCTCAGCGAGCTTCCCTGCAGCGGACCCGGCCTTGCCCACGGGGACAAGGTTGACGGGGTCCATCGTCATGGACTTGCCAAAGTCGATGAGGCCCGAGAGGTTGTAGAACTTCTGCGTGTCGATGTCGGCGACCTCGTGGGCGATGCCACGTCCCACCGTCCACGCGGTCGGCGCGACTCCCCGCTTGATCTCGTCGGCGCGACGAATGTCGAAGGCCTGGATCGCGGCCTCCTCCGACCGCTGAGCCGGGACAGGATTGGGGAGGAACCCGGTGCCGCCCTTGTCCTTGTCGAAGAACAGGCCCGGCTCCTTCGCCACCTGCCCGAGCATCGTCTGGTCGACGATGGACGGGTTGTTGCGCGGGTCGTTCTCCCACTCCTTGCGGGCCGCGAGGATCGCGGTCTGCTTGTCGGCGGGGAGTTGGGTGATGTCCATGCCTGCTGAGGGGCTGAACGCGGCAGCCATGATGAGGTCGTTGTCGCCGATGCCGTACTTGTCGGCGATCTTCTGTTGAGCGTCGACCTGCCCGAGCGACGTCCGAGGGAGGGCCTCCCCCGCCTCGATGGGTGCAGCGAGAGTCGTCAGAGTGCCCCGCACGAACCCCTGCACGCCCTCCATCGCGGCGTTCGCGGCGTTCCCGAGCCAGTCACCCAGGACGCGGCCGAGACCGTCGCCGCCAGGGCCGACGTCGGGGGCCGGGTTCACCGAGGCAGGTGCCGGCTGCTGCGTGCCGGTGGTGGGGACACCGGCCAGGCCAATGGGGTTCGTGGTGACGCCGGGTCCAGCGCCGAAGGTCCCGTCCGCGACTTGGCGGGCGATGTCGGCCATCGCCATGTTGTGGCCCTCAGGCGTCATCGGGTCGATGTACGCCTCCGCCAGCGGCGCCCACGTCCGCGGGTCCATCTGCGGGTGCGAGCGTGCCCACCGGGAGAACTGCTCGGCCTGGAAGGGCTGCATCATCGCGGACATGGCGCTGATCGACTCGCGCATGTTCACGCCGGTCGTCAGCCTGCCGTCGAGGTAGTGCAGGCCCGCTAGAGAGCCGAACGGGTACTGCTGCGACTCGATGACGTCGTAGTTCTGCTGGCGGGGGCCAGCGACGGCAGCGGCGAGCTGCTTCGGGGTGTACTTCTTCTTCTTCGGCTTCGCCACGACGTCAGCCGCTCATGAGGTCGAGGTACGTCAGGGCGCGACGCAGCTCGGGGGTGGGGTTGCGCAGGTAGGCAGCGCGGATGGACTGGCTCGCCGGGTCCGGGGGGATGAAGCCGAGCGCCGACGAGTCCGCCCCGGGGCCGACGTCGAGCCCGGCCGTGACAGGCTCACCGGGACGGTCGCTGGGGGCGTCGAGTGCGGGGATCTGGTCCGGCAGGATGTGGCTCGCAGCGGCCGGCGGCGGCGCTGGCGCGGCAGGCCTGGGGGCAGGGGGCGCGGTCTGACCGCCAGCGGCAGCGGTGACGGTGCCCTGCTGTGCGGCGTAGCCCGTCGCCAGGTCGGTGCGGTTGCCGTATGCGACGCCGGGGGTGCCGGATCGCCGTCCACCACGAGGCATGAGCCCTCCTCTTGTCCAGATGTCTGGACTACTGCGCCCCCTGGGCGATGCCGCGTCCCGGCTGGATCGTCATGGCAGGCTTGCGGAGCGTCGACATGAGCGTACCGAGGTCGAGCTGGCCCTGGCTGGCTCCCGGGATGGGCGAGCCGGACAAGGACTGTGCGGCGGCAGGCGCCATCATCTGGTCGGCCGTCGGGGGACCCTGCTGCGCGGCCTGGTCCTGCTGCGCCGCGGCCGCGGCCTCCTCGGTGACCTTCGTCAGCGCCTCCGCGAGCTCCATCCGGTCGGAGGCGACCAGCGACATGATCTTCGCCAGGACCAGCGGGGGGATCGCGCCGGACGCGGCCTGCTGCTGGATGCCGGACACCAGTGCCTGCTCGAGCCCCTCCGCGATGATGAGGTCGTGCTCGACCTCGGGGTTGTCGATGTACGGGTCGAGGAGCGCGGCGCTGCGCTTGGACATCGTGCCCATGCCGACGCGCTGCCCGAGCCCGATCATCAGCCCGTTGAGGTCGGTGCCAGCCACGGGGTAGGAGACGGAGTGCTCCGAGTGGGGGAACACCTCGTTCGCCACGAACGTCACGGGCTTGGTCTGGTTGCCGGTGCCGACGTAGAAGGACCGGGTGGCGGTGCCGTCGTATGCCTTGGCGAGTGCGATGGCGGCGCGGTTCTCCGCCTCGAGCGCCATGGCGAACGCCTCCTGCGCCTCCCCCACGGGGAAGTCGATGACGGCGGACATGACGGCGTCACCGCGCCGGCCGGTGCGGATGTTCGACCCGGACTCGCCGCCGAACTCCGAGGGGATGCCAGCAGTCAGGCGCTGCGCGCGCTCGATCCTGTCGATGGTCGGGTTCGTCTGGTAGCCGGGGTTGGTGCCGACCTCGCGGATGGTGCCGCCCTGCACCGTGGTGATGAGCCCAGTGCGGCCGTCGTGGGGGCCGTCGAGGATGCGCGCGGTCTCGCCGGGACGGGACTCGAGGTAGGTGTCGGGGAAGATGCCCTTCTCCACGGCGAGCACCTCGAGGGCCATGAGTCGGGCGCCCATGTAGTACATCCCCGTCATCGTGTCGAACTGGCCGGCCGCGCGGGACAGCGAGAAGCGCGTCGGGATGACGGCGGTCTGGATCCCCGCGGGGTTCACCGCGATGGCGAGGGTGACCGATCGGCGCAGCGAGCTGTCGGCGTAGATCGCCCCCGCCAGGGACGGGCTGCTGCCCTGCCCGTAGCCGGTGACGACGAGGTGGGTGCCATCCTCGTCGACGTGCTCGAGCAGGAGCATCGACGTGTCGGGGTCGCACTCGTCGGTGCCGAGCACCTGCGCGACCTGCGGCCCCCAGCCCATCGACTTGAGCCATCCGACGGAGCGGCGGTACGCGAACAGGGCGTCGTTGGGGACGACGCAGCCGGGGATGAGGTCGGGCGCGGGGAAGGTCTCGAGGGGGGAGCGGACCTGCCAGGTGGGCCGGTGTTGCTTGTGGTTCCACTTCACCACGACGGGTGCCATGCCGTAGGCGACGAGGTGCCGGGCCCGGTAGCGCATCTTCGCGGGGATGCTGTCGGCCTTCCACCACGCGCCGATGACGTTGTTCGCGGTCGTCGCGCGGCGGTCCGCGGCGCGGTCCCCAGCCTTGCGGGAGGCGAACCACACCTGTGGGATGACCGAGGCGATCCGCCCGGCCATCTGGTCGACGCCCTGGGCCAGCAGGTTGGGGACGGCCGGCTTCTGCGTCTGGTCCATGTCGGGCAGAGGGATGTCCGCCTCGTTCTCGTAGATCGTCTTGATCTCGCGCATGGCGCCGTGCATGTCGCCCTGCGTCTTGAGCCTCGACGTGTAGACCTCGAGGATCTCCTCGGACTCCCTCATCGACGGCCTCCCGCTCCCACGAGTCCCCGCCGGACTGTTCCCATCCACGATGGTCGACTCATAGCGTACTGGCCCTGCCTGTTCGGGACGTAGTGGTGCTCCACGGCGAGTTTGCCGAACCACGTCGACATGATGAGGTCTGTGGTCTCGAAGTCGGGGTACTTGACGGCTTCCTCGACGAGTGAGTTGGTGCGGTTCCTCGAGGTGAGGCCCTGCCAGGGGAGACGGATCTTCCCCTGCCGGAACAGGTCCCCGATGGACTCGAGGCCGTATTTGGGGTCGTTCTTGTTGATGCCGGTCTGGTGCGGCAGGAAGGTGACCCCGGTGGCCTGTGACCATCGCTGGACGTGGGGCTGCGACAGGA
>ERZ869921.271-NODE-271-length-35196-cov-28.845963_pt1 | contig 35196 bp, 61 predicted proteins | sample MGYA00579310_ERZ869921 | MGnify/ENA primary metagenome ERZ869921 (study PRJEB32216, sample SAMN09231816) | wastewater metagenome | place: USA: Maryland | collected 2016-06-21 | study: EMG produced TPA metagenomics assembly of the PRJNA472060 data set (Reclaimed... | reverse complement strand
GAACTTGGCTGAAATTCATCATTAAATGTTAACTGAAATTTTAATCCGTATGCCATTATTAGAATGTGTTTGTATTGTTTCTATTAGCCTTATTCATCAAAATTAACAAATCATTACCACTAATCCTAGTTTGTAATGTTCCTCCGCCATTTGCACCAATCATATCTTTTAACTTATCTAAAGGAGCAACTACTTCTGGATTAGAGGATGCACCAGGATATTCTCCCATTAAACCATAAGTAGGTCCAGAAACAATACCCCCATTAGCAAACTTCTTAGCATTATCGCCTTTGCCACCTGCAGCCATTTGACCTACTTTGGCACCTATAAATGAACCTATAGCTACTAATGCAATACCAGCAGCAATGGCAGCGTAAGGGTTTGTAAAAGCTTCTTTAAATGCCTCCATTGCAACTCCATATGCAACCAATGCCTTACCTATTACCTTAAATCCTTCAGCTATAATTGTTAAAAATCCATCAAATAAATCAACTTTTTCACCAGCAAAAGCTTTACCAATATTTTCAGCAAATTGAGTAATGCCACTTTCAATCATTGACTCTATTGCATTATTAATAACATCAGCGGTCTGCTTCCATCTATCACCATAAGCTGTTAATTGGTCTGAATTTTGCTGTAATGCCTTGTCAATTGGAGCAACATCTGCACCTAATTCTAATGCTTTTTGACGTTCTTTTTGTAATTCTACACCAGCTGCTCTTATAATATCTAATTGTGCTCTATATCTTCCTTTATTTGCCTTTAAAGCATTTTTAGTATTAGCATCAATTATATCTAAATCATCCTTAATAAATTTCTTATTAATAGCAGTTAATGCATCATTAATATTCTCTCTATTGCTAATTAGTATCTTCCCAGCTTTTTCTTCGTTTTTTTCTCTTTGTTTTCTAGCTTCCTCTTCGTTATCTTCAAATTCCTTAGTAAACTTATCAGCTATATACATTATATCCTTCCCCTCTTGTATCTGAGCTTCTAATATTGGGTCTTTACCTTTTTTACCTGCTTTTGTTTTAGTTGGTATTACAACCTTAGATAATGAAGTAATTCTTTCAGCAAGGGTTGCTTCATCTTGAAGCATTTGATTATGAGTTTTTAATGCTTTATTTTGCTGATTAATTAATTCTGGGTTTCTATATCCAGACTTTAACAAATCAATACCAGCTTCATATTCAAATTGTAACCTTTTCTCTATTTTTTTAGTAAGCTCTTCTTCTAATTTCTTAGCCTTAATTACATTGCCTAAATTATTTACATAAGCTAAATATGCACTATTAAGTGTATCTATAGATGTTTTTTCTTTATTTAAATTACCGAAATATTGAGGATTAATTCTGTTTAAATCTTCAATAATTTCTTTTCTTTCAGCAGCTGTGCTATTACTATTTTTATATTGACCAACTAATAATGCGATTTCAGTGGCTTCTTTAGATACAGATTGTATTGCTTTTTTATTAGCTTCTGCAAATTGGTTTGTTGCAGTTAATGCATCAAATAATCCCATTTCATAAGCAGCGAAAAATGCAATTAAAGCAGAACCAGCCAGATATAAAGGACCAGTCATCTTAGCAAACCCACCCATTAATGCTGGTAGGTTATTTTGAATACCTCTAAATCCGTAAGGTAAATCCTGAACAACTAAGGCAAGATTAGTCCATTGCTGATTATTCTTTTTTATTGAATTACCAGAAGTGTTTATAGATTGGTTTAATTTATCATAATTAGCCTTCATTTCAACAATCTTCTTATTGGCAGGGTCCATCCCATTAGCAACAAGACGAATCATTTCTTTTTCTAAAGCAGCTATATGTTTTTCTGTATTCTTAGCAGTTTCGCCAAATATCTTAGTAGAAGCCTCAATCTTTTTAATGGTTTCCGTAAACCTATCTTCGGCTGTTATCGTAATTTTAACACCTTCGTTATTAGCCATTATTATACTGGTTTAATATTTTCATACTTTTTTAACACCTCTTGCAACTCTTCATCACTCATTATCCTCACATTCTTCTTTCTTTGTCTCTTATCGCAATTTAACTCTAAAAGCTCACTTGGTTTAACTTTCTTACCCTTAGGTAACTGCATATTTATAAGTAACGTAGTCTGCCATCTAATCTTAACCCATTCCTGCTCTTCTTTATGCCTATAACCATACCAAATAAAATCCAATTCAGCCATCGTCATATCCCAAAACAAATGGGGAAGTATTTGGCACTCCCCCATTGTATATCTTTCAATGTCAATCCACTCTAATTTTTTTTTACTTCACCACTTTCTTCTGACTGATTTGGAGTTTCATCTATGCCGCTATTCATACTTTCGGATAACGCTGTCATTACTTTTTGAAACTGCTCTCCTCCGATACCACCCATGTCATCTATCCAATCACATACGTCTATCTCTTTAAAGTCTGGGTTTTTACCTTCTTTATAGAAAGCATATTCCGCAGCAGCTCTTATCAAGTTTACGACAGCATCTAAAGCAGTATCACCGCTTAATGCACTCGCTATCTCAGTAGGTCCTATGCCTTGTAACTGACAGAATCTCTTTAGAGACCAGGTACAGAAACGTAGCGGTATTACCTTCCCATCAGAAAGTGATAGGTTAAATTGTCCTCTCATATTTTTTGGTTTTTAGTTTATGCGTTGGTAGTCATCACTAATGGTCCGTTACCAGTAAATGATGCTGAGTAAGATGCTGGAGATTCCATGTCGCCAGTAAAGTCTAAAGACTCAACTTGAGCTACACCAGTCCAAATCTTATCACCACTTACGAAAGTAGAGAACGTCAAAGTAACGTCAGTTCTTGAGCTTACAGAAGAGAATAAGTCTTCGATGTTTACTCCAGCCGCAGCAGATTCAATTACAGCTAATCCGTCTGTAGTCACTGACCAAGAACGTAAACCTTGAATTTGAGCTGCCCATCCACCACTATCTTTTGTAGTAGCATCTGGTAAGTCTGTTGATACTGATAAAGAGCAAGAAGTAGAATGAGCTACTGCTACTCCACCGATCTTAACCACTAATAAAGTACCGTTAAATACACCTGTAGTTGCCATTTTATTTGTTTTTTATGTTAATTATGTTAATTGAGTTACGAAGTGATTAACTACTATAACTCTTCTAAAAATATACGTTTCTTCTACATAGTCAAAAGTAGCCTGATTTGATGCCATATTCCTTGTAACTATGTTAAAATCTGGAGAAGCATCTGGATAATCCGCTGGAGCAACTCCTATGATTTCCAATAAAGCATTAGCCCATTCATCTACTGACTTTTGACCTACCTCTCCAGACTTGAATGTCCTATATACAATGTCAAACTGGATGCTAACATCAAAGTTATAGCTTGTTTTGTCGCTATTCTCTACTGATGTCTGACTACTAATCAATAAGAAAGGAGGCTCTGAACCATCTGGAGCTATGGTATCATATACCGATAACTCATAGTTAGCTTCACTAATCTTGTCGAAATAAGCCTTTCGTATAGCATATCCGCAGTCTTTCATTATCCTTCTACCTCTTCTTCTTTAATTTCCGTTTGTTGCCCATTTTGAGCCTGATTTAGCTCACTAAAAAACTTAATCAATGGTAACCCATACTTTGTAGGTAACTCCTGAAAATAGCCGTCTAATTGCTTAATTTGCTCTTCGTTTAATTTTAGCTCCATTGTGGTTTGTTTTAGTTTTTACAAATATAACTATTTAGCTGCAATCAATGCTTTTAATTCGTCTATTTGTGCTTGTTGCTCTTGGATGGCTTTGATAAGCATTGGAATAAAAATAGAATATTTAACCGATTTTGTAGATTCACCAGTCTTATCATCTATTGTTTCAAATACCATATTTGGAAATATATTTTCAAGTTCTTGTGCAATTACTCCTAAATGTTTTTCCTTATTTTCATCTTTAATAAAGTTATAATTAACAATATTTACTTGTAATAAATCAGAAAGTTTAGGTGTTGCAGATACAATATTTTCCTTTAATTTAATATCCGAAATACCTCCGTATGTACTTGTAGCTGAACCAAAAGTTCCATTTGTATAAATGGCAGCTTTATGTCCTGCTGTTGATTCTGCCCTTAAAAATTGTTGGCTTGTATTTGAACTTGAACTAGCATCAAAATATATATACAATCCATTAGGTGTTGTTCCTGATGAATTTTTAACCATTGTTGAGTAATTCGTTGTATTAGCTTTAACTTCTAATTGAAAATCTGGTGCAATAGTCCCAATTCCTACATTGCCACCACCTGCCGCAAGTATTAAGTTTTTATATGCTGATGTGCTTCTATTATATGCAAATATATTTCCACCATTTGAATTTGCGTATATTTCAACACCTTCTGCACCAGCATTTGATACTACTAAACTATTTTGAGGACTACTTGTTCCGATTCCTATAAATCCAGCTGGTGTAATTGTAACTCTATTTGTAGTATTTGTAGCAAAGTTTAAAGTATTTGCAGCACTTAAATACATCCCATTTGTAGGTACAGTTGAACCACTTGGAATAAATGCAGTTGCAGTTGCAGTACTTGAAAAACTTGCACTTGTACCATTTAAAGCACCAGTAAGCGTACCACCAGTTAATGGTAAATAAGTAGAAGACGCATTTGCTATTGTCAAATAAGTACTTGCTGCAGAAGATGTAGTTAAATAAGTACTATTGTCATAACTTATTGTTGTACCACTAATTTTTACAAAACCAGTACCACTTAAATTAGGCTGCTTAGTATTAATTTGTGCTTGTATGGCACTTGTTACACCTTTTACATAACTTAATTCAGTTAATGAAGCATAAGTTGCAGTTGATAATGAAGTGATTGTACCAGTAGTATCAAAAGAGGCAATCTCATTAGCTGTTCCTGAACCACCTATATATGTTGGTACATTTATTACACCACTTGTATAAGTAGCAGGACCACTTGTGCCAGTTGTTGTTAAGCTGATAGCACCTTGTGCTCTACCAGTTGTAAAGTATTGATTAGTTCCTTCGGCAACATCAGATGTTGTTAAAACAACTGTACCAGATTGACTGTTTACAGTTGTTACTGGGAAAGCAATGTTTGTATTAGATGCACTTGTAATTCTACCTTTACCATCTATAGCTATTGTAGGTACAGAAGTTGTTGTACCATAAGTACTTGCAGTAACACCAGTATTAGCCAATGTTAAAGCAGCAGTAGCGTTTGCACTACCATCAAAGTTAACTGACCATGCAGCATCACCAGTAGCAGATATAGTCCTTGCAGTAGATAACACATTAGCAGCGTTCGCTGTTCCAGCTAAGTTACCTTCTATGTTAGCAACCAATGTTCCAGCGGTATATCCTACTCCAGTAGTGTTAACTACGTTTGTAGGTTCATCTACTAAGCCAGTAAAGAACTTAAATTTACCTGCATCGGAAGCATCTCTAAATAAACCAGTAAACTCTACTCTTTCTTGTGCAGCATCAAAGTATCTTCCATAATAACCAATATCTACTGCATCAGTAGTATTGTTAGTATTAGCAACTTCAAATAATGGGTCTTTAGAAGATATAGCTTCTGTGTTTACATAAGTAGCAGTTCCGTTAATCGTAAGGTTACCGCTAACAACCACATTGTTAGGGAACGTAACGTCATTAACAAATCCTACTGTAGTTGTATTACCAACAGTTGTGGCGGCTATTTGATTCGTTGTGCCGTTAATAGTTGTAATACCTAAGTCAGTCCAAGTAGCTGTAACTACGTTTGCATCTTGCTGAGTCAATGATAATGTTTTAGTTCCAGTACCAGTTACGGCAGCAGAAACTATAGAACGATTATAAGCTGTGTCGTATTGGCCTAATTTAACGTCAGTAGGGATAGAATAACCAGGAGTCAAACTAAGCACACCACTTGTATTAGAGTAGTCTAATCCAACAGCATTTTCGCTGATTGCTTGTCTTGCACGAGCATCAGTGTAATATAAATTAGTGCCTTCGTCTAAGTCTGTAGTAGTCTTAGCGTCAAAAGCATTGTTAAATCTTGTTTGTGTATAGTATAGGTTTATACCCTCCGCTAAGTCAGTAGTAGTCTTTGTGCTAAATCTTGAGTCAAATCTAGCATCTGTATAGTAAAGGTTAGTACCTTCTCCAATATTTGTTGTAGTAAGCGTTAATGAGCCTCCTAATGCTAAAGACTGACCATTTAAGGTAACTGAGCTATTTGTTAAACTTGCATTAGGTATAGCAGCTAAATTAAATACTCCAGTAGTATTATCATAAGATATTCCAGTTCCAGGAGTAACGTCTAAAGCAAGTCTTGCTCTTGAGTTTGTAAAGTACAAGTTAGTACCTTCTGGTAAATTGGTAGTAGTCTTAGTTGCAAAGTTAGTTGCAAAGTTTGCGTCACTTCTTGCTTCTGTAAAATAAAGATTCGTTCCTTCTGCCAAGTTCGTTGTGCTCTTAGCAGCGAAAGCTGAATCAAATCTACCCTGAGTATAATATAAATTAGTTCCTTCAGCTACATTAGTTGTAGTACCTGCTACGTTTTCCCATACAGATAAAGAAGAGTTGTATTGCAATATATTATTATCAGCTACGTTAGTGATTCTTACATTGTGAAGTTCATCTATTTCGTAACCATTGTCAACCTTAACAAAGATTTGACCATTGTTTTTGTGAGCATAAACTACATAACCTATAGTTATAGTATGATTAGGAGCAGTTGGCTTAACCTTTGTAATTTTACCAGGTACAAATGGAGAAAGATATAAAACATCTCCATCATTCCAATCTTCTAATTGTAAATCTCCAGTAGTATCTATTCCTCTTACTAATCCAGAAGTTGTGATATAACCTTCTTGGTTATTAGCGATATTCTCTGTTACTAATCCTAAAGTATCTACTGAGTTAGCATCGTTATTAGCTTGAGCTAAATTAACAGCTAATCTTTGTCCTTGTGCAGATGCAATCTTAACTACTTGATAACCAGCTTCTGTCAAAATAGTTCCAGAGTTATTTACAACTCTTGCTACTTGCTCTTGACCAATTTGTAGAGTAACTTGACCACCCATTAGACCTAAATCTAAAGTACCATCAGTAGTATTCCATTTAAGTTTACCTACTGCACTTGCTTCAGCAGCACCAGTATTAAACTGCATATAATCTCCTTGCACACCACCATCAACTGTAGCAATAGTAATGGTTGGAGTTAAAGTTCTTAAAGTATCATTATAAGCCCAAGTGATACCAGTGCCATTTTGAATTAAAGTAGCTACTGTATCATCAATTAAATCTTGTATTTGTATGCCACCTCCAGTAATAATCAAATCACCAGTAATTGTTAAATCACCAGTAACAGTAGCTGCAGTAGTAGATAAAGATAATGCTGTATTAACACCACCGCCATCTTGAACTGGCTGTAAAGTGCCATTAACACCTAAGTTATTAGCCCCTATCTGTAATACTTGTTTGTATGTATTTTTTACCGCTTTACCTTGAAGAGTAGCCATTATATTTTAATTTTTTTAATTGAGTTAACCATTTTATATAGTTCTTCTGAAGCCGAGTTAAATAAGAATGGTCTATACGGCAAATTTACTACATTTCCGTTATTTCGTTTAAATGTCTGAGCATAGCCTTCTAAGCTTGACATATTTAAGTTTCTATATACTGGAATCTGAAAACTATTGCCAGTTCCAAACTCAACAAATGGTGAATAATATATTCCTGCTCCAACTACCGCTCCTACTGTAGAATTGTATGGAGTGCTAAATATAGAACCTCTTAAATTTCCAGTAAGACCTATTGGTGCTCTATTTCTTGCATTTTTCTCAATACTACGAACTGAAAGGTTTATAATTTCATGTACTTGCTTTTTTACGGCTTCAGGAGCTACCTTAAACCTATTAGAAAGTCTATCAATATCAGTTCTATCTATTTTAAATGACATTAGGTAGTTTCCCAAGTTGTACTAATATTCTCCCAGAAAGCAGTAATACTATCCCAAGTACCAACTCTCTTAAGGGTAGAACAAGTAATTCTTAAATATGCGTGTCCATCAAATTCATCTATAATGCTGTTAATCAGATAGATATTACCATCATAGTAAATAGTTAAGTCATTAGAAATAGATACACTTTGAGCATCTCTAATCCTAAAAACAATATTATCTGAAATAGAGTCCTTACCAGCTATATTTGTTTTATTCTGATTATCCCTAAATATTTCCGCCCAACAAGTATAGTAATCAACATCCGTTAAGACTTGACCACCAGCTCCATCAGACTCACTAATCTTGGACTGAAATGTAATCCTATTTTTAAGTTTACTTATCATTATAAGAATATGCTTATGCGTTTATACGGCTTTACAAGCTCGTATGCAGAGGTTATATTGCTGTTTGGCTTACTATCTTCAACAGACGATTCTCTGTAGTCATATAGGTCTGCAAGTAGCTTATAAGTAGCTGTTATGATAGGTTGAGGTACTGTAGTGTAACCACAAGTGTAAGTGAACCTATATTCCATACGATTGTTAGCAACCATATAGATTTTCTTATAGGTAGTACCTAAGATATAATAGTCTCCTAAGCCCATAGTAACCCATCCTGAGCCATCCCAGTATTCTACTAAAGTAATATTATTCAATGGGGCATAAGGAAGTTCAATGAACTCATCCACATAAGCCACCACTTGTAATGTCCTTGTACTAATAGCTATTCCAGCATATTTTTCTAATCTAAGTCTTGCTGAAGTAATTAAACCAGTAATTAAATCATTATCATCGTCAAAGTCAACCCTTAAATAGTTTTTAGCTTGAGCAAGAGTTATTGGCTCTGAAGCAGGTTCAACTAAGGTAGTGACATCTCTTAAAATTTGCATTATGAACTATTTGTACAAAAATAACTAAAATATAGTAGACATAAAAAAGGGAGCAGTTTGCGGCTGCCCCCTTATATTTAGATTAGTCTAAGACTAAGCTACGTTACCAAAATCACCTTTCACAAACGCACCAGCGTAGTAGATAGGGAAAGCGATACGAGCTTCAACTCTTACAGTAATCATGTTTTCAGTAAAGTTGTTACCATCAAATTCAGAGAATTGAACTGAGATACCATCTCTTTGCATGATTTGAGCACCCATAGACCAGTCACCCACTAAGAAGCTATCAGCAGCGATTGCTGTAGACTTGAAGATAGGGATACCAGCGATAGATAATTGACCGTCAGTTGTAACTACAGTTGAACCTGGTAAAGAGTAAGCAGAAGCTGTATTCTTAGTGTTCACGATGTTAGCCCAATCAAGAGGGTTAATTAAGATACCAGTAGCAGAGTAGTTAGAAGCTTCAACTTGAGAGATAGCTTGTACTAATTGCTCTACGTCTACAGTTGCACCACCAGTTGCAGCAGTTGCTACACCTAAGATACCTTGTAAGTTTGGAGCAGTACCGTTACCGCTTAATAATTGAGCATCTTCAGCTACTAAGTACTTCTCAAGCAAACGAGCTTGTAAGAAAGAAGTCATAGCAGGAACGTCATCTAACATTTGACGAGAGATACGAACGTATCCAGCAATAACTTGTGCAGGAGCATTAGCCATAGTAATATCAAAATCAACTTGAGCTTTAGCAGAACCTTGTACTTGTGCAGCAGGAGCACCTTCACCACCACTTTCATAAGGGAAAGTAAATAAACCTTGAGAGATTGAACCTACTGGTAACAAACTTCTAACGTGTACTTTACGAGAAGGTAAACCATAAACTTGGTTAGCATAAGCACGAGGGATGTCACCAGTTAAGTTAACAGCTTCAGTCATGCTACCTACAGCTTTAGTGTCCAATTTGAATGAAGTATGCTTCATTTCACCTGCAGCGATTTTACCCAAAACGTCTGCGTTCTTTTCGATAGATTCAGCTAATGTAGCGTTGAATCCTTTTGCTTGATTTTCGTTCATTGTTTTACGATTGCTTTTTGCCTCTAATTTGTCAGCAGCATCTTTAACTACTACAAATTGAGATTTTAATTCTTCTAATTCTGATTTTAAACTGTCTACCGCTACTGCGTTATCAGCTTTTAGTGTATCGATTGCTCCGTTAACTTCGGTTTTAATGCCATCGAAAGCACTTTTGATTTCTTCTACCATTAGTTGAAAATTTTAAATGATTGTAAATATTTGCTTACCTCGATTTCAATAGAAACCATCGGGTCATCTTCTTCCTCCAATGCATCTTCTGCCTCATCTTCTGGGTTTTCTAGTTCACCTGGAAAATCGGTTTGCGGTTGTTCTGTAGAAGGGACTGATTGTTCATCTTCCATTTCAGCGAGATATTGCTGTAATTGCTTAAGTTTTAACTCTAATAAGCCGAATGTCTCATCTGTGTAAAATCCATTTCTTAAAGACTTGATAGTTTTAGCTATCTCATCGATAATAGTTGACTTAATTTCAGACTTTACCATTACTGTTGGTGTATTAGAATTAGCTCCCCATAATACTGAAGAGCCCTCAAACAATTTAATTTCTGTGATTTCATTACCCATAGCTTTTGATTGAGACTTTACAGTCTGGAAACCAATACTATGTTCAGTAATATGCCCATCTCTATACAACTCATAAGTATCTCTACCCAAAGTTGTGTTAGGCATTTTAACTACAGCTTTTAAGCCAAATGTATCTTCTACCAATTCTCTTGGCTTAGATACAGGCTTATCTGTAGAATGGTTAAACAAATGCCAAATTCTATTTTTAGCACCTGGCCCATTTTCCTTAATTGACTTAGTAAAAGCACCTGGCATAATTATATCGCCATCACTATCTACGTTACCAAATGCAGAATAGTAAACCGTAATGGTTCTTGAGTCATCAGCCATATCAACTGGAACTCCACTAACTGCTTTTTTATTATAAAAATTACTCATATTCTTTTATTTATACCGTATAAACTGTGCAGCATCTACAGTTGCAGTTATTAATTGCTCCTCCAGCTGCATCATGTGCATACTGCATTTGTATTATTCCTTTGTTTGGTGTGTTTACCGAAAAAGGCTGATTGACTCCTATTCTAAACCCTCCTGTATCAGGATTGGTTTGTCTATCTAAATCAATATGCCACCTTCTTGGGTTACCCACATACTCCGAATGAATCCATTGCTTCAGCAAAGGTAATGCACTTGTAGTTGTTGATCCAAATGCACCAGTACTTAAAGCCTGATGTGTTTCCGTTCTTGCTATCAATAAACTACGAGCATTGTTTATTTTACCTTGTCGTAGCATCTCAATAGCCATTCTACTTGTCTCTGTTTGACTCAAGCTATTCTCTCTGCTATATTTCATAACATAAGCAAATATCCTTGAAATTTCATTGTCTGTAGTGTTTTCAATACCAGCCATCTTCTGTCCGCTAATGCCTACCCAATAGCTAAGCATAAACGCAATCCACTCATCAAATATATTAAGAGGGTCAAAATCTATTGTCTCCTCTTTCTTGAACTTGTCAAATATCTTCTGATAGCGTGTAGCGGTATATCCACCAACCTCTTCATACAAATTTCGTAAAATATTATTAATCGCATTCTGATTAAAAAATACTTCTGTATTATTTGCTGTTTGTTCTACTCCCCATGTTGCTACTAAGTCCGCAGCCTTGTCGAAATCTTGTTGCAATGCAGCTTTGATTTTAGGTTGGTAGTCTCTTATGGACTTTCTTGCAATCTTCTGCTGTAAAGCAAATTGTTGTGATGGATAAAGTATTTTAGTCATTTTTATCTTCGTCTACTTGCATCATTAATTTACCTGCTGCGGCAAATACTGAAGTTAATCCCCTTTGTGCAGACCTTTGTCTAATTGCTCTTAATCCTTCTCTATCTACATTTTTAAAATCAGAAGTATAGATATATCCATAATGACCCTTAGTTTCTGAATCTTCAGAAGTGTCTACACCTAAAAACCATTTAGAGTATTCTGACCAGCCATTTTTTTCTATATAAGCATTTTGTTCTTCTACAGTTGGCGCAACCCAATTTTCTGGTCTGATAATAGAATTATTATCTATTAAACTTTGAGCATGAGATACACCTTTCGAGTTTTTCTTGTTTACAGCTTTTTCACTGTAATATTCTTCAATCTGCTTTTCTAATAACTCTAATGACTTAAATTCCATTTTATTTATTTTACTGGTGGTAAATTGTAATCTCCTTGTTGTTGTGCATTTCTTGGGTCTTGAAGCATGGTTAATTCGTCAATAGGCAAGTAACCAGCAGGAATAAATATCTCATCCATAACCTCATCTTGTAATATATCGTAACGCATAGCTGCTCTTTTCTCGTTAGGAGTAATCCACCAAGATTGAGAAAGAATAGCACTAAGCTCCTTCATGTCCTCTTGTAATTCAGGGAATACTGTTAAGTCGAAATCAATATAAGTCTCAGTTCCTGTCTTTTGGAAGAATCTGTTAAACGCATCACGAATAGCCACTAATTCAGGAAGTACAACTTGAGTAAGCATTTCTTTTTTAGCTTCCTTCATGTTGTTGTAGGTCTTGTTATCTGGATCGTTAAACAGTGCAGAGTTCACACCGTACACATTACAAAGTTCTCTAAGGGTAATTTTCTCAGACTCTAACAACTGTAAGTCTACTGGAGACAATCCCATGTTCACCCATCCTAACTTAGCACCAGCAATCAAAATCTTACCAGCGTTCTGTACGATACCAGCTTGTGTCTTAGTTCCGTACTGATTGTAGAAATCTTCTTTTAGTTTACCAGCCTCTTCTTGTCCGAAGTTATTAGACTCATCAGCATACAATATACCTTTAGGCCCTTGATTCTGCAACATACCTACTGAGGTATCTTTAGCGTCATTTGAACGCTGTACTGTTCTGTAAGCTGCTTGTAAAGGTGAAAGTCCGTATAGTTGCTGTCCGTTAGTGTCAAAGTAGGGGTTAAAGTACTTCATGTGTATTACGTCTTGCACTCTTAGGTTATCCCATCCAACAAGAGTGAACGTGTAGGCTTCAACCCCATTAATAGTGCCATCGGAGATGATAGCAACGTATTGGGATGGGAGTACGACAAGTTCCTGCACCTTACCTGAAGCTAATCTATTAGCCCATAGGTAGGAATTACCAGTAATAAGTTTATAGCCAATCATATTCTCGATTAAGTCGGAAAACGATTGATATTCATTAGGTTGTTGTAATAGCGTGTTAATTTCAGAGTTAGTCACTTCGTCAAGGGCTTTTACCCTTACCAACTCAGCCTTAGCTAAATCAGCAGTTGTTTGAGCGTTAACTGTAAGTGATTTGTACTGATTAAGGTGTTTACGGCTTTTAATGCTGTATTCATAAAATGGTACGGTAGAAACAGTCTTAGCTATTCTTTTTACAATAGCATATACCTCACTGTTGTTACAATAGTCGTTTACATATTTCTTTTGGTTAATTTCAGGGTATAAAACTCTACCTTGAACTAAACCAGCAAAATCTGATAATGGATTAGAAGAGAAACCAATATTGGTTGCTGCTTTTTTTTGAAAAGGACTTAACCCTTTTATGATGTCCGTTAAATTCACGCTATAAGTTATTTTTACAAAAGTAACAATTTTTTAGCCTATACCACCCAACCTCTTTTAGGTTTGGCGAATTTTGTGTATATGGCATATCTCATGGCATCCATCAAGTGGTCTCTAAATTTAACTGGCTCATCAAGCGTATTGCCATCATGGTCAGTTTTCCATTTATAGTTCTTGACTTCATCCAATAAATCCAATGAATCACTTTTTATTATTAATGGGAACGATTTCACCTTATTGATACCAGCAAAGACATCTTTGACAGCAGATTTAAGACTAAACCCAGCCTTGTTTACTTCTGCTATAGTTTTAGGTTCAGCAGCATCAGCAAATATCTCTGTACGCTTGTCAAAGCCAAAAGACTTTAACTTGTCGATAAGTACTGAGGTTGATAGCTTAGTTTCATAGATAAGCTGTTCCACGAACATTTCGTTGTCAAAGTGTTTGACACGAACCAATGCGGTTTGATTGTTGTAGCCAAAATCCAGTCCATAAAATATCTCCCCTCCTTCTGGGAATGTTCTTCTTCGTTTCCAATGAGTGTATATAGTTGCCTCTGAAATTGCTCTTTCTCCAAGTCCATAGACTCTCCAGTATTCATGGTCGGCATCCTTTAATCTTTCAATCTCTTCGACCAATGATTTCTCTAAAAATGGATTGTCTTTGTAAGTAGTGATGGTAAAGTCAGTATCTTCTCTTGTAATAACCTTATCATATATCCATGAGTAATAATCTGAAGGGTTATAGTCAATAACTATCTTTTCTGTAGTACGAAGGGCTAACTGCATCCAAGATTCGTAGTTTACTTCGTTTGCCTCGTTAATAAACAGATAATTACGTTTACGACCTCTAATCTTCTGAGGCTGGTCAGTAGAAACGAACTCAACAGTATTTCCACCTAAAAAGTATAGGTTTTCTGATTTGTTGTGTTTTTCTTCTGAATATAATCCATACTTTGACAGTATTTCGATGAAGTCTCTCATCACAGAGCCTTTGATAGATGGAAGCGATGAACGACAGATAGTTAAAGTTTTTCCCTTCTCTTGCAAAAGTTTGACTATAAACCATGTCAAGATATTGTAGGTTTTGCCACTTCTTGTTCCTCCTTGCATTACAGATATTTTTTTCTGGCTGTTTTGCAGGATTTCGAACACTATGTTTGTAGTTACGTTCATAGGGCATTAGAGAAAAATTAAAAAATTAGGTTTGGTAATGCGAAGCTAATACTTTTTCGTTTTATAGCAAGGTAGGCCCCTTTTTGGCTTATGTTTCATTCATTAGTGTCATAAATGGTCATTAATGACTCATATCTCATACAAATAGTTCGTTATAATACAAGTTACCCTAATTATGTTACAAATAAACTTTATGTTCACCCTTACTTTGTGTTCACGGATAATGAACAAGCCTATTTTATGACCGATAAAGTCCAGTTTTTTGAGCGATAAACTGGACACTATTCTTCGTACTCGTCTTGGTCGTTAAGGTCAAGCAAGTCACCAGTAGAGTGGTCGTACTTAGGAATTTCAACGTGCAACTCATCATCAGGCATATTTACTATAGCTGAAGTAGCAGGTACATAGTACTTGTCATCGTCTTGCGTATCAAAATTGACAATATTTGACTCAGGTAGCTGCTTATTCTCGTCTCCATCCAATTTAGGTACATCATCTAAAGAAGCACCAGGCTTAAGCACATTCACCGTAATCTGCTTCACCACATCCCCTTCATGGCTAACCTCAGTCTTTTCAATGTACCCTCTTCTTTTACCCTTAGTTTTGAGCAAGAACATTGTCGCTAAGGTATCACCCTTAGTAATCCTCTCCATCAGCTTATGCTCACCCCAATCCAACATAATCTCTTCAGGCTCTATCTCAGCTAATGTCTTTCTAAACTCAGGGTCATTCTTCATCCATCCTTGATACATAGTCCTACTAATCCCACAAGCCTGACAAGCTATAGTAATATTACCGAAATTCTCCCTATAAGCTATAATAAACGCTTCCTTAGTAATATCCTTAAATTGTTGATTCATATTATCGGTTTTTGGTTGGTGTTCTAATAGAAGGTGCATTAACGGCATTCTTAGACTTAAGGTTGGCATATCTCACCTTAGTCCTACAACTACTACACATAAGCACATAAGCCTTTAATTCAGACTCCCAGACGTAATCCTCATTGACTACTCCACAATCACAGATATACTCCCTTTTACCGTATGTATCTTTCATAGTTCTATTTTGCATCTCGCATAGGACTCGAACCTATACACTCCACATAGTGGGCTCTAACCATTGAGCTAACGAGATTCCTTATAAATTCAAAGCTACAACTATTATACCAATAATACAAATAATATTAAAAAATGTGAAAACAATGTTTTATATCAAAAATATGGAGGGCACATGGGCATCACCACAACTTTTACACGAAAAAACAAGGTAGGGGGTCTATCAGTATATATTTTATAAGGATATTTATTGTCCAATAATATATATTATGTTAAATAGGTACTGAAACAAGTAGTTAGGTACTATCCCCTACCCTATCGGTTAGTGCGTTAGCATATGTATGTTATAATACAATTTAGATAGCACTCAATCGCAAACGCTAAGAACTACCGAACAATATACTAACTAACTTACTTTTGATACTTGTAGTAAAGTGGGTACAATATAATATACTATACAAGATATAATGTACTTATACACTTATACATTGTATAAGTTAATACAATGTATTATATAATATAATACATTATATTATATTACTTGTATAATATATCCCCACTCTAATAGTATGGTAAAGAAAGTATACCATTGGTAAAGTACTTTGATCAAATATCTTTTAAACTATTTTTAAATATTTTTATATCTTTTGACTTTTGTATTGATTTAGTACTTATCTTTGATTTATCAAACAAACAAAAAACACACAAAATGACAACACTTTCAACCTTTATTTTAGTAGCTCAATTGGTTTTATTTACCCTATTTGTAGCTAACGTTGGCAAACTTATTATTTCATTAACCATTAAAGAAAAGTAACCATGAGCTTATTATCATTTATCATTTACCTAATTATCGGCACTCTATTTATCACCCTTGTCAAAACAATATGGCAAGAAATCACAAACAAATAAAACATTAATAACATGACAAACACAACAACACAAACAGAAACAAGAACAACCTACAACGGTTGGCACAATTATGCTACATGGCGTATTGCTTTAGAGTGGTTTGATAATTTCAACCCAGACGAAAACGAAACGGACGTTTACGACCTATCGAAAACGCTTGAGGCTTATGTAACGGAAACTTTGGAGGAAATGACAGTACAAAGTACTTTGGTACTTGACTATGCTTTATCCTTTGTTTCCGATGTTAATTGGTATGAAATAGCGGAACACTTAATAAATGAACAAAACAACTAATAAACAACCTAAACACTACAAAATAAAACAACATGAAAAAACTACATTTAACAACTGGCAAAGATGCCTTTAGATTAGCTCAACAATACATACAAGTAAAGGACGGTTTTGTATTAACTACAAATAGTTTCGTATTAACTAAATTTCCAATTACTGAGGTTTTCGGTCAAAACAGCCGCATAAACGATACAGATGAATTTTACATATTAGGTACAGACTGGAAAAAACAAGGTTTTGACAAGGGCTGCAGCTTTAGTAAAATAGACAGCCATTTAGAGGCGTACGATAAAAAATACAATTTAATCGGTATTGTTAAGATTATAACCGCTGAGGAATTAAGCGACAAAGGAGGCGGAAAATACCCTAATATCGAGCAAGTAATTCCAACCAGTGAGCTTTACGAAATAGGCTCAATTGGTTTAAACCCTACTTTATTAAAAGACGTTTGCGACTGTTTAGGCTGCGAAACTTATAAATTAGAGTTTAGAGGTATTAATAAAATAATAATGATAAAGGGAAACAATACAACGGCATTGGCTGGTATTATGCCAGTGCAAATAGACTGGTAATTAAACAACCAAATAAACTAAACGACCCGCTAAATGCGGGTTTTTTAGGTAAAACAAACCCTAATTTATGATAATCGAGAAACAACCAAACGGAAGTTTATTAATTACCGACATAATAAACGAACAGTTTATAAAAAAGGTATATTATTTTACAAGCCGCAAAGATGCTAAAAGAGATTTTAAACAATACGCAAAACAGATAAAAAAGGCGTGGTATGAACACTTAGCCAGATAAAAAAAACACAATGATAAAAGGAACTAAAGAAACTTTGCCAGATATTATAGCCGCAATTTATGCAGCTATTGATAAAATAGCAAATAAAGCCCATTTTAGCCACTTTCTTTGCGGTTGGTATATTCATACTAACTAAATAAGATAAGCCAAATTTAAGCCTTAAAAGTGCCTTAAAATGCATTTTAGCTATGCTTTGCCATTTCTATTGTGCAAAAGTTAGCTAATTAATTGTGCAAATTAATACACTAATATGTGCTAAAAATCTGGCATACCCAAAAATCTAGCATGGGCAAAAACCTGCCTTACCCAAAAACTCCCCTATGCATGGGCTTACCGCATGGGGTCATGTGCTAAAAATGTGGAAGAAAAAAAATAAATATCTACACTAAAAAAAATATTTACTTACAAAAATTTAACACCATTTAACAAAGAATTAACAAAATAATATCAAAATATAACAAAAAACCTTTAATTTTACCTAACCAAACAAAAACTCTATGCACCATCTAATTACATTACCTTATCGAATGCGGTGTGCTATCACTGGCACTGTTATCGACAAAGGTGAACAAGCCTATTACAACTACGAGACAAAAAACTGCATCTTACCATCAGAGTACGAAAAGGGAATGTCTAAAGCTAAGATAGGTGATTCAAAAACCTACTTTCAGAGATTATCTAAACTTAACACTAAAAACTCTAAATAATGGCACTATCAACTTGCTGTCATGCACACACTAATTACCCTGAAATTAACTTATGTCCTGATTGTTTAGAATACTGCGATTGGATAGAGGAAGAAAACGATGAAACAATAAACCCAAATAATAATGAACCAACCGACAATGACTAACGAGCAGTTTGCTCTGTGGATCACACTACAAACCAGGAGCACATTTAGCCTACCAGAAGCAGATAAGATACTTGCTTGGTTAGAAGATAAAAACTCCAAAAAACCTACAACAGAACCATTAACACCTAAAAAGAAATAACATGACAAGTTCCTATCAATTTATCGAAGAACAAGACTTAATTTTAAACGACACTTTTTACTTTACACGAAAGAATGGTCAATTTGTTCCAGGCTCAATGTCTAAGGACTATGACATCGCTTTTACAAAGTTTAAAGAGTTATCACAAAACGCTATAAAAAATGACGAGAAAGTCTTATACAGCGTTGAAGCCATCTAAACTAAAAACAATGAATCAAAAACTATCACTTGAACAAAAAAAGAAAGGCATTAAGGAAGAATGTACTTATGTAAACAGTAACGGCAGAATCAGTAAACAATACACCTACAAGGGTATGATTATCAAATGGGATAATATGATACTTAATGGTAAATGGTTTTACTGGAGACACAGCTACTATTCATCACTTGATGGTGCAGTACAAGCGGTAGACAGACATTATAAATTATTCAACAAAAACAAATAAAATGGAAAATCAAGAATTACAATTAGAAGAAAAACAACTTACACCAATATTCCCTTGTGAATGGTGCTTTCAGTTTGGCGATGGCGAACCAAAAGTATTTGCTGCCACTAACGAGAAGATTAACGGACAAGAACCTGCAATTAGACTAACATTGGCTAATACAGAAGAAACTACAGTGACGTTCAGCGATGATAATAACAAGTTTACAATATTCTGTAGACCATTATCATTAGAAGGAGAAGTATTAATTAACCAAAACAACAAAGACGATGATGCAGAATCCAACGGATTATAGAGCAATGGTGAGACATGGAGATATAAAAAAGATATGTGCAATTACTGGATTATCTCCTTACTTACTAAAAACCAGGCTTGATAAACATGACTACGAAACCGTAGAGATTGTAAAAGCATACTATGCCAAAAAATTTGAATCACTTAAAAACCAACTAAATGACTACAGCGAAATTTAGAATGACAAGAAAGTCATTATTAAAACGTAAAGAATACAGCATCGACCAAAAAGCAGTTGACAATATTATCAATAAGGTTGCTGCAGTGTGTGAGTTACCTATTCAAAATATTACTAAGAAAGGTAGGTACAGAAATGATGTATTAGCTCGTAATATGTGCTATTATATCCTTCATGTGCATTATAAACAAAAATCTGCACAAATAGCTACTTATTTCAATAGAGATAGGACTACAGTATTACATGGCATTAATACCTTTTGCAATGACATTGAGGTAGTTCCATATTATATGGAGAAATACCAAGAAGTTAGAAGTAAGATTAGAATACCTAAATTATATTCTGAAACCAATTAATAACCTATGAAACTATATACAGAAGAACAAGTAAATAAAGCTATTTATGAAGCAAGATTTACTGTTAATGGAGATGAAAGATATTCTAAAGATGAAATACTTGATTCATTAATACCAATAGAACTACCAAGTGATGAGGAGATAATAAATGAAGGACTTAGACAAAAAGCATTGATTTTTAGTTTTATGGATGGTGCTAAATGGATGAAAGAACAAATACTTAACCAAAACAAATAACCTATGTTATCTACATTCCACGAACTATCAGAGCAAGACAAAAAACTTTTTGTAGCAAAAATTTTACACGAAGTAAACTACAGCCAAGAATCATATAACCTTATGATGAGGCTAATTAACTACTGGGAAAGCAAACCAATAGTAGAAGCATCTTATTTTAACCAATCAATTAACACAACTAAAAAACTAAACTATGAGCACAGAATTAACTAAACCAACTTATGACATAGTAAATAAAGATTCTATGTTATCACTTAGTAATGAACTTGCTAAGCTAATTAAAGAGAAAAACCTTTCTACAACTATTCAACGCAAAGAATATGTTAATGTTTCTGGTTGGCAGTTTGCTGGGTCTGCATTAGGCCTTATGCCAATCATTACAGAAGTAACAGACTTGACTCGTAGAGGTGAACAACCTGGACAAGTAGAGTTTAAATACTTAGCTAAGTGCGAGGTAAGAAAGATTACTACTGGAGAAGTCGTTTCAACTGGAGTTGCTATATGTAGCTCATTTGAAAGAACTAAGTCTGCTTTTGATGAGTATGCTATCTTATCAATGGCTCAGACAAGAGCAATAGGTAAGGCGTATCGTAACCTACTTGCTTGGTTAATGAATGCTGCTGGATTTGAGGCTACACCAGCTGAAGAAATGGACTTTGCAGTTGCAGAATCAGCTAAAAAACCTGCACAATCAGTTCAGGAAGTAGTAGCTGAGATAGTAGAAGAGCAGTTAGTAGACTTAGATGCACTTAAGATGGAGATTGCAGGTTGCAAAAAAGTAAAAGAACTAACAGATATTTATTTTACACACAGACAATTATTTGATAGTGACCCATTATTATTGAAACTAATGTCTATGAAAAAAGAATCATTAACCAAAACTAAATAAAATGAGTTTAGAATTATTACCAAAAATAGAACTTAGTTCTATCGAACCATCCAGGTTTAGCATTGAGCTATTAAAACAGAACATAGTTCATCACTTTAGAGAGACTGGAGAATCACCACTTGAGTTACTTGTTAAGTCAGAGGCTGTTATTCAGCTTTTAGATGGCATTAGAGCCGATTTAAAGGAGCAAGTGTTAGATGAGCTTAGCAGATACCCACAAGGCAAAGCAGAGGTCTTAGGAAGTGAATTAACTAAGATGGAATCAGGCATTAAGTATTTATACGACCAGGATTATACTTGGACTAAACTTAATGATGAGATTGAATCAAGGAAGTTTGCTCTTAAAGAAAGAGAAAAGATGCTTAGAAGCATTACAACTCCTATGGTTGACCCTGAAACTGGTGAAGTAGTACATCCAGTAACTAAAATTAGTACTACAACCTTTAAGATTAGCTTAAAGAAATAAAAATCTTATACCACCTCAAGGTAATAAACATTATATAACAAATAGTAATTACGGGGAAACTTGGGGTGGTTATTAAAACAAACAAAATGAAACTATATACAGAAGAACGAGTAAAAGAGGCATATAATAAAGGTCGTACTGATTGGATTAATGAAATAGAAAATGATAATATACTTTCTACATTAACCCCAATAGAACTACCAAGTGATGAGGAGATAGGAGAAGCTACAAGAACAAAATCTTTATGTGATTGTAGTTATGAAACAAATTTTAGATTAGGTGCTATATGGATGAAAGAACAAATACTTAACCAAAACAAATAATCTATGAATGAAGCAAAAATTGAAGTAGCATTTATGAACAAAGACCCAAAAGAAAATGCAATTTCATACCATATAGAAACTATTCAAAATATAGCAGATTGTGTAACTAATGATAATGTAGAGGGATTTTTACACGACTTTGAATTATCGTTAAAGTCATACCTATTAGCAAAATCATTATTAGAAGAACAAATTAAGAAAGGAGAAATGCCAAGTGAAGCAAAAGTTAAATTTCCATCTTTTACTTGGATTGATGATTGGAAAACAAATGAAAATAAATAATATATGTTAGGAAAATTAATTAAGAAAAAAAATTGTTGGGTTATTGAATATGAAGATATGACTAGAGACTGTGAATATAGTACCGAGGTCATATTGTTACACCCAGATGATGAAAAACTATTGGTATTTAGAGGTCAATTGCCAAATGAACAACATATTTTGGATGGTAAAGATGTTCTTTTTGATATTGTTTCATTAGAAGATGGTGTAACCCCAAATGGAGATATTATTCATAAAGATTATGCTAAATTAAATGTTGGTTTAATTAATACGGCTCGTTTTAATTCAAGTTCAGTATCTATTAGTGATGAAAGATATAAGATTTTATTAGATGCACTAAATGATATAAAATACTGGAATGATATTCTGGAAGACGAATGGGGTGATTGTGGTTATAGGGCTTCAGCTGCATTAGAAGAATTTAATAATCAAAATAAATAAAATATGAAAACAACAATTGAAATTTTATATGAAAAATTTGACAAAATGCCAAATGATATATTTTTAACTTGGTTAAATGTTCACAGAAAAGGTATTATTGAAAAAGAAAAAGAACAAATTTGTCAATTTGCATCGGATTATCATGATGAATTTTTAAATAATGGAGAGGTTACCCCAATAGAAGAGTATTACAACGAATATTATAATCAAAATAAATAAAATATGTTAAAAGGTAATAAAGATTCAAATGCCCAAAGTTGGGAACTTGAAATAGTATGCAAAAACAAGAAATATCTTGAAGATGTTGTAAATGCTATTTTAAAGTATGGAATGTTAAATTTTGAGGTTGAGTGTATAGATTGTAATAGTAATCATAATGGATATGATGGTAGATATTTAGTGTTTATCTGGTGCAGCTGGTTTCATAACCTTTCAGCACTTGCTAAAGACTTATAGAAAATTGAGGCTAAATTAGAAAAATAATAAGATATGCAAACATAAATGCAAATACTATATGATTATATAGTTAAAATGGAGGACACTTATAGAAATATGGCTAAAGAGTCAAAAGATAAGGATTTTAAGAAAAGTGTAGAGGCTATTATTACGGCAACTACACTTATAAGGATTCAAATTAAAGACGGTGGATTACAGCTTGAAAAAGAACAAATAATAAACGCTTATTCCTATGGGTCAAACGATAGGCTTCACAATACAATAAGTGATTACTACAACGAAAGATATCAAAACAAATAACCTATGAAAATACTAACATTTATCTATGAGCTCATATTTTTTACAATTATTAGCGTTCCGTTAGGAATATTAATATACCTTACAGCAAACCTATTTTACGAAGCAAAACGAATTTTTAATGCCATTAGAACTCACACCAAAAGGATTAGATAACTTTATTAAAGTAAAGATGGTATATGTAGATACTAAAGAAGAAGAGATATTTAAGTCAATAGCGGCAGCTAATAGAAAGACCAACATTAACGCTAAATCAATACGAGATGCCCTTAATCCTATCGCAAAAAAACGATTTGAATATAACGGCAGAATAGTAGTATTTAGAGTAAAAAAATAACCTATGTCACAATTTTACACAACAATCATACACCCAATACGGAAAGAGTTTAACCTTTCTTGTAACGAGTACTGCGTATTAGATACTATTATGCGTATGCAGAACAATGAGGCTAACTGGTGCTATATGAGCAGAGAAACGATGGCTAAGGACTTAGACCTATCTAAGCAGTCTATTATAAACATCGTTAAGAAGCTAATAGAGGCAGGATTAGTTAATCAGAATGCAATTACTAAGCATCTAAGAGTTACTGCCTTATTTCAAGAGTATATTAATAATTATAAAATCTTTACCGATGGTATAAAAACTTTACCTGAGGAGTCAAAAAAGTTTACCGAAACTGGTAAAAAAACTTTACCTAACAATAACACTAACAATAAGAATACATTTATAAGGCCTAAACCAGAAGAAGTAACTACTTATGCAAATGAATTAGGATTCACTTTAGATGGTAATCATTTTGTTGACCATTACGAAGCAAGAGGGTGGCTTATAGGTAAAAATCCTATGAAAGATTGGAAAGCAGCAGTAAGAACTTGGAAACGAAACAGTAGTAATTTTACTACCACACCTACACAAACTACAAAAATTAGTCTTAAATAATGGAAGCAGTATTATTACCACACAGCAAAGAATTAGAAAAAAGCATACTTGGTGCTATTCTATTAGATAAAAGAACATTACCATTAGCAGTAGGTCACCTTAAGCCTGAGTTATTTTACGATTTAGGACACCAAAAAATCTTTGCTACCATCAAAAAGATGTATGACGATGGCATAGCAGTAGATATGTCAACAGTAAGCCAGAAATTAGCATCTGACGAGACATTTAAAGAACTTGGTGGATCATATTACCTAACTAAGCTAACAGATAACATCGTTTCATCGCATCACATCAATACCCATATTGAAATGGTAGTAGAGTTATATCGTAAAAGAGAGGCTTATTTACTACTAAAACAATCAGAATTAGACTGCTTAAACAACGATAGTCAAGCTGTAGATTTACTTTCTGAGCTAAATAGTAAACTTATAGCTTTACAAGAGTTTGGTAATATCCACGAAAAGACTATAGAAGATGTCGTAATGACTATTAATGCCAACAGAGATAAGGCACAGAATGGCGATTTATTAGGTTATGATACTGGATTTAGTGAACTAAATAACACCTTAGCTGGATGGTGTAAACCAGACCTTGTAATTATAGCTGCAAGACCTGGAGCAGGTAAGACAGCCATGATGTTGTCATCTGCTTACCACCTATGTATCGTAAATAAGATACCTACGGCCATTTTTAGCCTCGAAATGAGCTCGGAACAGTTAGTTGAAAGGTTAGAGTCAATTACGAGTGAGATACCCTTAAAACGTCTTAGAACGAATAATTTGACTACTAAGGAAAGAAAAGTACTATTACATACTGACGATAAATTATTACTATCCCCCCTACATATTGAAGATATGGGCGGTATAGGTATTTCACAACTTAGGGCTAAAGCTACCATTATGAAGCAGAAATATGGCATAAAAGTCATATTTATAGACTATCTGCAACTTATGAGTGGACAAGGTAAAAACAACCAAAACCGAGAGCAGGAGGTGAGTTTAATAAGCAGAAGCCTTAAAGCCTTAGCCAAAGAGTTACAAGTACCGATTATCGCCCTATCTCAATTATCTCGTAGGGTAGAAGAAAGAGCAGACAAAATGCCTATGCTTTCCGACCTTAGAGAGTCAGGATCTATCGAACAAGATGCTGACGCTGTTATTATGTTAATGAGACCAGCTTATTATGACATGACTGAGCCTATTGAGATTGGTGGAAGGGAATATAGCCCACATGACTTGACTATCTGTAAGGTAGAAAAGAACAGACACGGCATGGTTAAAAACTTGGCATTAAGATTTATAGGAGAAACAATGACATTTACTGATTATACAAACTAAAAACTATGAAAATATATAAATTTAGAAATTATACAAAAACTTTTAGATGTGACAAATTAGGTTTACACGCAAATTTTGGAATAGTTTTAAATAATTTGCATTCTGGCAATTGTGGATTTACTTTATTTTTAGGCAATTTGTTAGTATGGCATCAAGCATGGTTTGGAGGTAAATTAAATGAGGTTGGATGGTGGTGTGGTAAATATTTAATAATATTCCCATTTTTAGGAATTAAATATAATCCAAAACAAGGTTGGATAAAACATTAAATAAATAATATTAATGGCAGTTGATGTACGATATAGAAACAAGCGAAAGTTCGACATAGAGGAGGCTCGTAACAAGGATGGCACATACCAGGCTTTAAAGTTGTTTGCTAAGAACACTAAGGTCTTGGTAATAATGGCTAATGGTGGGCTTAAAAATGGCTATTTCTGGATAGAATACGAAAGAGATGGTCAACCTTCAGGACTTGCAGATAACAGAGTAGAGTTCTTTGCTATAAACCTTGACTTAAAGGACAGAATATACTTCGTTAGGTCTAATATTCTACGACAAAAAGCTCGTAGATACTTTAGAATTAATGAGCTAAAAGTAGAAAATAATGTCAAATATGTCAAGCTGCCGATGACAGAACTTATAACTTTCGATTAGATATATTAATAATATATGTAACTTTGATTTATGGCAACATACAAAACAGCATCTGAACTGACTAAAATGATGATTGATTATCTAAACAGTAAAGGCATGGAAGTATGGAGAAACAATAACCTGGCTGTGAAAGGAAGGGCATTTATAGGTAAGCGTGGAGTTCCTGATATTATTGGCTATGACAAAAAACATGGTCAGTTTGTAGCGGCAGAGATCAAAAAGTTAGGGGATCGTATCAGTCCAGAGCAGTTTACCTTTTTAACTCAGTTAGGATTAGCAGGAGGAGCAAGTATGTTATGTAGCCAGATATCAGACGAAACAATAAAATTAGAAATATTTAAAGATGGCGAAAGTAAAATCTTCAGGTGGAACGAGTCAAAAAAAGAATTTTGGCAAGAGGAAAATGGGTAAGGCTAAAAAATCTTATAACAAACACAGTCCAAGACCTAAAGCATATCGTGGTCAAGGTAGATAAAAAGTAAACTATGGAAAACTTAGAATTAGAAAACAAAGAAGAAAAGGTAGTAAAAGCTATTAAGAAAGCTAAAGAGTTCGTTTCTAACGAGACTATTCAGTTAATAGAGGACATCTTAAACGATGGTACTGTAGACATTAAATGGAGAGAGCAACTTAAAGCACAAGTAAGAAAATATAAAAACAATGGAGAATAACTACGAGTACGATTCAGTCGTTGAGAATGTTATTAATCGTTTAAAGGACAGAGCAAGGATAGGATTTGAGAAGTATGGTACTGACCTTGACAGAAGCGACCTAATCACAGAACAATGGATTGAACACGCAATTGAGGAAGCATTAGACTTTAGTCTATACCTTACTAAGCTAAAACAACAAATAAAAAAGAGTTTATAACAATTAAAACCAAAACAATGAGCAAATCAAAAGAAGATTACTTAGGTAAATGTAACACCATCACAACTGCTTTTGGCACTATGAGAAAGATATCTTTCGGCCCAAAAGACCTACAGAAGTTAAATGACTTCGCTACAGAAAATAAAGGATGGGTTAACGTATTAGTAAAGATGAAAAAATCACATAACGCAGGTGAGTCTGATTTCTATGTAGAATTAGATACCTGGAAGCCTAACCCAGAGGTTAAGTCGAACTTGCCTTTTTAAATTAAACAATTATGAGAACAATTTTAGAAGCTATGTTAGGCATGTTGGCATTGATGGCAATGCTCTATATCCCTTTTGCCTTTTTAGTAGGTGAGTGGAATCCTACAGTATGGCATATAACTTTAAGAGGACTTTATGTACTTTGTATTGCTGCAATCATTACCTTTGCCGTAAAAGAGTACAGTAAAAAATAATGTGTTGTGTTTTTGTAGATAAATAGGTAACGAGGGGCAGTTTCTACTGCTCCTTTTTTATTTCTATTATTAGATATAAGTTTCTAATTACCGAAATTGTCGTAGTATTACTACCGACTTTGTTACCTTTCCACATATTTATATAACAAAAAAACCCCCAGATTTTACCTGAGGGCTCACCAAAACCAACCATCGCACCTATGAGAGAGCATCTTTAGTTCTGTTTATTAGAACTATCATAAAATTTTGTTAAAACTGAACCATATAAAGTAGCCTGATAACGAGCAATAAAGTGTTCAATATTCTCGTTAACATAGAAATAATCCTCATTAGTCATATACACAAAGCAACGATCATCATGCTCCTCACAAGGTGTTACACTTGCAACATAATGAACATTAATGTAAGCATCTGATTGTTCCGTGTTATCCTGGAACTCATAGCTTTCATCTTCATCCTCAGTAAGTGATATAATGTGCATTAACATATTCTACCGTTTAACTATAAGAGTTCTTAATTGCTTACTAATCAAATCTAATTTCTGCTCTAACATTTGTTTCTCTCGCATCAAAATAGCGATTAATTGCTCTTCTTCTTTAGTCATACAAATTTACGTTTTAATTGTTAGCGAAATAAAAAGTGCATACCTTATTGATAATCAATATGATACACACTTTGTGAAACACTTATAGTGTCTGTCAAGGGATGCTATCCCAAGAGGGGTTATTTATCAGTCTTAGAACTAAACTTACCGCAAGTCTTACATCTATATTGGATTCTTATTAATCCAGTAGCTGTAACAGTTCTTTTTGCCTTTACAAGGGCATCAGAGCCACATTCTGGGCAGCTTCCTCTATCTTCACCGAAGATTACTCCATAATGAGTTTTAGGCTCTATATGGGTCTGTAATGCCTTAAATACCCTCTCTAACAATGTTACATCTTTTTTGCAATACTTTATCATCTTCTCCATAGCAACTTTATCCTTTCTTAATAGGATATCTTTCCAAAGAGAATACTCGGTCTTAATCTTCTGACCTATACCCAAAAAGTCTGCTATATAGTTCAGTCTGTTAGAGTTAAATCTAAACTTCTGCCTTGCTACTTTTAAAGTATCAATAGTGGTGTATTTAGGGAACATTGGAATCTTATGGAACAAACATCTTGTTCTAATCCAAGCTAAGTCAAATCTATCTCCATTGTGTCCTACAAGTTCAGTAGCTACATCAGCAACTTCAATGAACTTTTGTAGCATAGCTTTATCGCATTGCTTAGAATCCCATTGTAAAGAGAATACTTCTTTCTCATCTTCCCATTTGTAACAGATACAAATAATGGCTCTTTCTTGGATAATGTTAGAGTAGTCAATGTTTTTCTTGTACCCAGCTTCCCAGAATAATCCGATGTTGGGTGATGTCTCAATGTCAAAAAACAGACGTTTTCTGTGTGTCTTGGTGGTGCTCATATTGGTTTGGTTTGGTTAGTCTTTGTGAGCTGCGTAAACGGTTCTTCCATTAACCTTTAACGCATCTAATATTTGCTTTCTATTCTTACCTGCATTGTAGCTAACATGAATCCATGCGTAATTGTGCTCATTAATTAACTGATCAAATTCAAGGTTATATTTTATATATTCAAATATTTCTTTGTTTGTAACACCATCCATACCATCCATATCAATATCTACAGCCTTCCCTTCAAGGTGCTGTGATTTTAATGTACCTCCAATGTAGTGGTTTAACATCTTAGACCGATAACCACTTGAAATAACAATAGGGCCAAATTTAGCCCTAATCGGTTCAAGTACCCTTTCGCAAAGTACTTTGATATTTTCTAAGTGTTCTGGTGTTGGATTGTTAGACACACCATGTCTTTTAGCGGATTCGCTACGAGTAAATTCTGCTAATGTAAAATTTTGGCTTAGTCTCATAGGACATAAAATTAGGACTTTTTACCAAACTGCTTTTTTAAGAAGCCATACATCTGCATTCCCAACCAAACAATGGTCATCAGATAAACGATACTTTGTAAGAAAGGATTGATACTTACAATCCCAAAAATATTAAGCCATGAAATAGCCATTGAAGTTATGCCAATTGGCGTCAAATCTGTATCGTTAAAATGAATCATCTGTTATTTTTTTTGAAATATTGTTGTTACTACACTTGCTGATAATAAAGTAGCAGAATACATCAATAGTGAATCAAAGGCTGTCTGAGCTATTAACGAACCAAATATGCCAATTATTGCACATACTAACGCTAATATACCAGCTACTCTTTTTGAGCTAACTTCTGACCCACCTGAAAACATATCCTTTATAAACTTTATCATTTCTTTCCAATTTTAAAGTATAGGCTACCAGAGTAACCAATACTACCATTTTTACTTAAATTTACATTAAGGCCAATTAAAGCCTTATTTTTGGCATTTAGCATCAATCCAGGACTTAGTACTTCTAATCCATTATCTTGGCTAAAATCGCCTCTTATGCCCCAAAAAAGACTATACTTAGCTTTTTCAGCATAAAACTGCTTAACATAGATGGTTTTTTCGGTAATCTTAGCCGTAAACGACCTCGATTTGATACTATTTTGGCTGATAGTATCATTAATCACAAAGATATTAGAATTATCTTTTATAGTGTCAGAATAAGCTTTAACCTGACTATAGTCATATAAAACATAAACTGTATCATGTACGTAATTCTGTACAGAATCTATAGCTACAATAACATAAGGGATAGAATCTCCCTTCTTATATTTAGTAAAAGTTTTCTGTTGGTAAATTGTATCAATGATTGTTTTTTCTAAAACTTGTACATCTTTAATATTATTATAGCTTCTATAGCAAAATACTGCCACAAAAGCTGTTAATATAATTAATGCATAATCTTTAATATGATTCATTGCACAAAAGTAAATAAATATACTTGCTTACTTTTTCCACTTACCTTCAGGACACGCATTAGCCCCTATAGGAGAAAATACCTTTACAGATGTAGTGCAACTGCATAACTTACAGTAATCTCTTATTTCACCGTTAACCCAATGTTCGCACCCCATGCAGGTTTCTAGTCTGCCTTGTGCTATAAACGCTTGGTCATCGGTGGGATTATATCTTCTAATATATGATATTAGTATTTCTTGTAATTTGTTCATTTGTCTTTAAATATGGTTAGATGTGCTGTTTCTTTTACTTCCTTCCAATAATAATATGTTCCCTTAGTTTCGTCTATATCAAGTTCATCATTATATGGCAATCTGTTCATATAAGCTGATTTAAAGAACATTCTTGGGTCACCTGCAGAAACTCCTGAGTTATGAAGTACGGTATATTTTTGAGCATCTTCTATTGGACTTGTAACCCATGCAAAGTCCATTCTTGGGTCTACTACCGTTTCATGACCATAAAGCCATGCGTTCCATAATAAAGACCACATACCAGCAGTCCATTTTTGTATTGGATAATCACCTTCAACTATAGGAACAAAACTTGGTTCTAATTCACAGAACTTATTGTAAAGTGCAATGCTATCTTCTTCTACCTTATTCCAAAATTCATAAGTAGTGTTCTTGACTATATACTGAGCACCTCCTGAGTTTCTATTCATTAGTTTTGGTATTCTTCTATCAATACCAATAAGGCTACACATCATTTCATATATGTCATTGCCCTTACTTTTAATATAATCGTAGTTTATGTATGAATTAGTATCGCTTAAATACCAAGCATTACCTTTTGCCATATCATCAAACTTAGGTGTCTTAGTAAAAATAATATCTGAATCATGCAGATATAACACATCATACTTTACCTCTTCCCTTGCAGCTATATGCTGCTTAAGTAAATTAAAGTAAATAGAAGGAGGGTAATTCTTATCTGTTCTGGTATCATTATAAAAAAAGAACCTAACAGTATTATAATGAGTGGCTAATTGAATCCATTTTTCTGGTATAATGCCATTTTCAATAGCACATACTATATCAATATAGTTTGGATTAATGCCCACTTTTTTAAAGTTGTTAATTACAACTTCTACCTGCCATGTATAATAATCATTAGCTGGTTGACAACATATATATCTCATATTTGCTCATTGGTTGGTTTGGTTTTAGGCTTGTTTGCAGTTTATATTATCACATCCAGATATAGTTCCAGTAAATACGTGCGTTGGAGTTGTGGCAGTAATGCCTACAAAAGAATCAATAGTATAACAATCATATTTAGGTGTATCAAACACATAATAAGTAGTTAATACAGATAATGTAGTAGCATAAATTACTTGTACAGTTGCTAAATCTGCACATCTTATAGCTTCATATTCATAATAGAATGGAGCAGTTGTTGTTGTGGTAGTAGTAGTAGTTGTAGTTGTCGTAGTTGCTCCACAAGCATCACCACAAGTATTATAAACTGTTGTATAAACATCAAAAGCCACGCCAGATGTTGTACTTGCTGTAACATAAAAAGCACTTCCTGCAATACCTTTATAAAACTTGTTTAGCGTAACAGATGTGCCAATAGGAAATCTAACCTTAATGCCACTTGATGCAACTGTACAAGTAGTACAATCGTATCTATCAGCAGTATAATAAATATAAGCATCAGTAGTTGTAGTAGTGGTTGTAGTTGTCGTAGTGGTTGTTGTACTTGTTGTGCTTGTACTTGTTGTACTTGACGTATAACTTGTACTTGTAGGAGCAATAGTAGTGGTTGTAGTTGGTAAACTATTAATATAATAAGGACCAGTGCCAACCATAGAAACATTATAAGTAGAAGATGATTCTACTGGACCTGCAATATCTAAATAGTCTAAAAGACATAATCCAGTTATATAATCAGCGCCTATTTGAAACTTTACAGTAATAACAGTCTTGCTTGTTATCTTATTCATTAAATCAAGATAGGAATAGCCCCTTAGTGCAACAAGCCCATCTGCAGATAAACTCCATGATAAAAGCCCATTATTAAACTCTTTATATGCACCAGAAACGTTTTTAGTAACATCTATTTGCTCAGACCCAAAATCTATTGAACAATTAGTAGCAGCACCAAAAACCACATCTGTAGATGTAGCAGTATCATAATAAGATAAAATTACGTTAGTACCGTTAACTAATGCCATATTAAGTAATTGTAAAGTTGTTTGTCCCCTGCAAAGTAACAGAATAAGTTGAAACAGACTCCATTGGACCAGCTAAATTTACAGAAGAAATATTAACAAGACCAGTAAAAGTCTTTTTGCCAAGCACTACAGCACCGCCATTATCATTGTCTATTTCAAACTTAACAGTAATAGGGGCCTTGCTTTGCATTAAAGTAATCATGTTTTTATAATCAAAATTCCCAATAGAAATCATCCCATCACATCCTATTTCCCAATTAATTTGACCGCCAGTATGCTCTATGTAGTTTAATGATGTCAATGTGGTAGTATCAAGCATATCTACAGAAACTGAAATATTACAGTTAGTAGCAGCAGCAAATGGCACATTAGATGTACCATCATATCGATATAAAATTATATTTGTTCCGTTAACTACAGATGCCATTATTGCTTTACATTTAATTTTTCAGTAACCGTAATATCTAAATAAGTACCGCTAAAGTTAACCTTACAAAGTTTAGCTTGTTGCATACCCATTTTTAAATCCCATTTAAAGTCCTTTAGTATATAATCATAGAATACACCAGCATTAATATTATAATTGTACACAAACTTTTTATTTATCCAATATCCAGCAGACATAAAGTCCCCTTCAATAGTATATTGAGTTTGTAATTCATCCACTCCAACATCTTGACCAACCAGCCTAAATAGCTTAATATCGGATGGGGCACCTCTACCAAATGCATTATTAATATACACATTATTAGGACCAGTAAAAGCTCCTAAATAGTAATCTGTAGCTACTTGCTCTATATCGGTATATAAATTACTCGCTTCAATGGCAAATTCTAAATCAGCATTGATAAAGAAACCAGTTTGTATATTAGGTGTTCTATTTGAACCAAACTTATTATTTAAACTACTTACATAGTTTACGGCATCAAAATTAAAGATATTGCTGGTTATTCCATATTGGTCAATAAGGAAGTTTTGAACAACTTGAGATGGAGTACCGCCAGTACCACTATAATAAGGTTTAAATATGTATAACTCAATATTACCATCTATAGGTACATTAGTGTATTTAGGCCATGTAGCAGCTACACTTGTCCATTGAGGTAGTATATTATAAGATGACCCAAAAGTGCCGTCATTTTGAAGGTAACAGTTTGTTGTGCCATCTGTAAGTGTAATATTATACTGAGCATTAGTACTGCCAGTCAATGTCTCTAACCATTTAACAGATATATTATCTCCAGCCTTTACAGCATAAGGATATTTATTCTTTAAATATTCACTTGTTGTGCCTGGAGTTGTAGTAACAGAAGTAATTCTTACACCAGTTGGAGTTGTACTTTCACTGATAGTAAGACCAGTATTTTCAAAGCCGTCTAATATAGTAGCCGTAGCCCAAGATGTAAACTTGTTATTAGGTAAACCTCTAACTCCATTAACTGTAGCCTGATTAAACATTGAGTATTTAGCCTTGTTAACGCTAATAAGCAACGATTTACCTACTTGCTTAAAGTTATTAGTAGAATCTATGATAACACTTGGCTCAAAAGCTAATGTCTGGGTTGACAAATAAGTGCCAGAAACATTATAAACATAATAAGTCAAAGCAGCCATTCTTAAAGCACCATAACTCTGTATCTTCCATACACCAGCATCAAAAAAACATTCCCATCCAAAAGCAGCACATATACCCTCTAATATCTCATAATAAGTATAGTACTCTCCTGGTTGTTTGCAGAACGAGTTATTTCTTAAGTATATGTTTTCTATGTTTCTTGATGGTACAGAAGCTGTTTTATAGTACTCGTTAATCCAAACATTCAGTGTATTGTCTGTTTTAGATAGACATTCTATTATAATATCTTTTATTGAGGCTGCATCACCAGCAAAATAGCCTATACTTTGATTTCCATTGTAATAGTATCTCTTTTCTTTTAGCTTAGCTAAACCGTCTATAAACGTCAATGAGTAGAAGTTAGGCTCTACAACACCAAATTGTATTCTTTCTACTGGCACAAAGAATCCTTGCCATATAGTCTTAGTAGTGGTAAAAGTAGTACCATCATAAGTACCTGCTTTAACATCTAAGAAAAAGTCAGAATCAGAAGCATTTAAAAACTCAGTAATATTAAACCCAGTTGAACTTAAGATGTTTAAAGATGCTCTTGTAGCTATAATAGGATTATAAGAGTTCCCTTCAGATGAAATAGTTTCAATGACAAAAGGAGAAGCATCTCCAATTAAATCATATACTGTACCAGTATAACCTTCTTTGTATAAAAACAATTTATAGGCACTTCTTGTTCCAGAACTTGGCTGAAATTCATCATTAAATGTTAACTGAAATTTTAATCCGTATGCCA
>ERZ869921.270-NODE-270-length-35230-cov-115.117697_pt1 | contig 35230 bp, 51 predicted proteins | sample MGYA00579310_ERZ869921 | MGnify/ENA primary metagenome ERZ869921 (study PRJEB32216, sample SAMN09231816) | wastewater metagenome | place: USA: Maryland | collected 2016-06-21 | study: EMG produced TPA metagenomics assembly of the PRJNA472060 data set (Reclaimed... | reverse complement strand
AGTGTGTTTTTTTATTTGGTTAAGACTTGAAGTCCTGCTAGTTGAAGAGGCACATTATGAAAAATGAGAAACCAAATTACTTAAGCATAGATGACATCAATAAAATGAAGGATTCCCTGTTTGAAAAAGAACAGGCATTAAACTTTGAAATTGAGCAAATACGCTTAACTAGGCTTGCTTTAGAAGAGGTCGACCGAGGTAGGCAGAGTGCTAAGAAGGGAAGCGTTGCATTAGACTGGGAATCCTTTTGTATAGATGTGGAAGAAAAGGATCAGGAAATCGCAGCTATTTTAAAGGAAGTTGAATTACAAAGGTTTGATTTTCCGAGAATTTGGATTGATGTGCCTCAGCATATGGACCTTGAAAAGAAAACGGCAGTAAATTTTAAACTAAAGAGATTTTTGGAGGTTTTTACCGCCGGAAAGTATGGTCAGCCGTTTAGAATTAGAATCAAACGCAACTGGACTTAATAAGCTCAAATCAAATAAATCGAATAGGGGCCCTTTGAGGCCTCTTTTTTTATGTTATTTTTGTACGTTCGAAAAATAACATCTTGCACCTTTTTCAGAATGGGAATAATGCTACTTATAACTAGCGGATCTACTCCGATTTTTTTTGACATTGTTTACTTCACCAGAACTAGAACTTCTGAGAGAGTAGAAAATCAGAAAAATATCCTTGCATTTCCGATAGTTGTAAAACTACCCGGAAAGACAAAAGGCCGGAATTTCTTCCAGCCTTTGCCCCGAAGCTAAACGTTGCTCTGCAAAAAGTACGTTTAACCGCGATTTTCGGGTCAACGAAAAGATATTTTCGATGACCACACCACAAAGCCTAGCAAACTTTACTCCAAGCTTCAAAAATAATTTAAGTGATTTAAACCAAACTTCATTGATTGGTTTCACTGATTTTGCAGATAAGAAATTTTTAGATGAGCAGGCGGTAATAGTCCTGTCTCCAATTACACCGGCAGAAAAAATCTTATTCTATTTTTTGCTAGCCATCATTGCCTGCAATATCGCCTGTCAAATCTACAAGCGTTTCAATCCGTAATTTTTAATTTTGATAATTGGAGATCCGCCATGGGATTTATTCGACCATTTCTTACAGAAGACAGAAGACTTTTTATCTACATAGGACAAAGGCATCGCATCGGCTTTGAATTTTCAACTGCTATCAGATTCGGTCTTAAACTCTCTCAATACGATGACAAAATAACCCTGATGATAGCACCACTATTTTTTGCGTTATTTATCTCAATAACTTTTCCAAGGTCTTTGGTTAGAGCCATGGATGATCACGAAATAGGATTCCAATTCCACAATGGTTGTCTTTGGATATCTCCTTTTAAGCACACCATGCATTTTGCTGGATCTATGCCTTGGTGGGAGAGAGGTTTTTGTTTACACATAGTCGATTGGCTAATTGGAGAGCCCAAGTATTCCTCAGTGAACCTTGAAAGTAGGCAGCTTGTACTTCATATGCCTGAGTCTAATTACATCGTTGATGTGCAAATGCATCGTGATACATGGAAAAGACGATGGTATTGGCCCAAAACATCAATTCTTAGAGCCACAGTAAAAAGCCCATGCGGCATTCCAATTCCTGGAAAAGGTGAAAATGGTTGGGACTGTGGAGATGATTCAGTCTTTGAAATGACTACTCCTACCAGCGATCCTAAAGCTGCGGTCAAAAGAATGAGAGAAAGTATTAACTCCACTCGAGAAAAACGTGGTGGACCTGAATGGTGGAAAAAACTCCTTCCAAAGGCGGCTGCGTGATAAATGGTTTGGATTTATTTAGCGGTATCGGAGGACTCTCACTCGCCTTGGCACCCTGGGTACGTCCAATCGCCTATTGTGAAAATGACCGGCATGCTCAATCCGTCTTGTTGGCTCGAATGGCCGACGGCCTTTTGGTTAATGCACCGATATGGGACGACGTTCGAACTCTTAGAGCACAGCATTTACCACAGGTGGATATGGTCTACGGTGGCTTCCCCTGCCAGGACGTTAGTCTTGCAGGAGCTAGAAAAGGCGTGGAAGCGCAGCGAACCGGATTATTCCGTGAAGCAATTCGACTTATTCGAGAATGTCAACCAAAGCTCGTTTTCTTCGAAAATGTCGAAGGAATCAAAAAATTTGTACATGTCATCAGGAGCGAGCTTGAGACGCTTGGCTACTATTGCAGAGATGGGTTTCTCAGTGCAAAGGACATCGGAGCAAATCATAAAAGAAACCGTTGGTGGTTGCTTGCCCACTCCAACCGCATCCTGTCATACCCAAAACAAATCTGCGCACAAAAATGCGAAGGCCCGGCCGACTTTAATCGGAATGGCAAGAAAGAATCTTTGGCCTACTCCAAGAGCATCGGAGCGAAACGACTATCAACGCGATCGAGGCCAGAAGGGAAAGGAGAGGCCTACTCTTTCCGGAGCAGTGAAACTTTTCCCCACTCCACTGGCAAGCGATCACAAAAGAGCCGGCCAGTCAGTGAAAACCCATCAAGCGGAAATAGATACGAGGCACAGTCCCAGTCTACCGGCAGTTATTGGAGTCCAATGTGGTGGAAAATTGAACCCAACGTGGGTCGAGTGGCTAATGGGGTTCCCTTTAGAGTGGACCGTCTTAGGGGATTGGGTAATGCAGTCGTGCCTCTTCAAGCGAGGACGGCTTTTGAAATTTTAATGGGGTTAGCGCATGTCTAAAAAATATAAATCTAAAACCAAAGCACAAGCCATACTCCTCAAGAATGATTTCTTTTCTACCATTAGACACAAAAAGTGGATTAAGGAGCAAGGAGGTGACGCATTAGCGATACTTTTAAGCTTTTGGATAGAATCGTCCAAACAACCTAATTATCGCGTCAAGGAAGACGAATTAGGCCTTCTAGACCTCCATCTAAAACCTGAGCCTAGTGCTGAGCGAATTAAACAAGTTTTAGACTCAGCAATTGAACCAAAGCTGATTAATTTTGATGATGGTTTTTACTTCAATGCACAAATTGAGGAGAACCAAGAGGCCTACAAAACTAAGTGCGGAAATATTTCAAAAGGGAGGAACAATTCTGAGAAAAAGAAACGACAATCCTCACACAATTGTGACACAAATGTGGAAGATTCCAAAGAGAGAGGTGTCACTTCTCCTATTATATCCTCTCTTAATATAATTAATAATAAAAATAAAAATGGTGAGGAAATTTTTCTCAAACTCGAACGCATCGAGCTCACCAAAGGCCAGTGGGATGCGTGGGTTTTAAATTACCATCACGGTGATGAAATCGCGGCCCGAAAAATGGCTGAGGCAGCAAGCGATAAACTCAAATCCAAAGGTGAGCCAACTCCTGATGATTCAAGCGCATATCTGCGCAATTGGTACCGAAAATCTCTTCAATTTGACCAAGTGGGACTGACCACAAACGGTGTCACGGATAGTGAAATTTCCAAAGCTCATTCGAGATTTTTAGCAGGAGAAAACTAATATGACACGTGAGGATTTTATCGATTTTATTGAGAGAATTAAGGGTTTTTATCCAACTTTCAAAGAGGCTCCAGGCACAGCGGTGACATGGTACGGACTCCTTGCAGATGTGCCATTTCCAGATGCCTTGGACGCTTTAAATTTATACGCGAGAGAGAACAAATTTGCCCCAACAATATCTGGAATCCTTGGACATTTACCAAAGAGAAGACCGCTTTTTGTTCAGGATCCGGAAAAAGAGCCTCTTCGAAAAATACCAGACCCTCCAAACAGTAAGCGAGTCTACTCAGAGGATAAGTACGGAAGAAAGATTTTTCGGTTTGAGAATATTCACGGAACTGGAAAACGGCAAAAAGCTTTTGAGGCTGAGCAAGCAAGAAAATCACTTGAAAGTAATTTATTAACTGTCAACCAACAAGTTGCTGAACCGCTTAAAGAAGGTGACTGGGAAGTTCAATCAGGAGAAATATTACCATGAGAAATTGTTTAAATAGATACCCAAATACTCCAGGCTACAAACGCACAGGAACCAGCAAGCAGGCAGCTTTGTCGATGTCAAAAGTAGCGCAGATTCTTAAAGCACAGGTGCTTAGAGTATTGAGGCGAAAAAACTGCACAACCGATGAAGCTGCAAGGTCGATGCACAGAGACATCCTTTCAGTGCGCCCTAGATTTTCTGAACTATACAGAGCTAGACAGATTCAGAAAACCAAAAAACGCCGGCCAAATCGTTCAGGCAAATTAGCAATTGTTTGGAGGATTAGAAGAAAATGAGCAATTGCAGGTCGTGTGACGCAAAAATCGAATTTGTAAAAACTAAGAAGGGTAATTGGATGCCAGTTGACCCTGAGTACATTGAGTATAACGAAGCAGAAGAAGGTGACGTTTTAATCACCGACGAAGGCAATCTTTACACAGTAGACTGCTCAAAAGATTTTCCGTCAGTCAGAGGAAGAATATCTCACTTTGCAACATGTCCTAATGCAGATGAGCATCGCAAGAAAAATAAAAAGGAGCACACAAATGCCTAACTTTACAGAAATGCCTTCTAGAATATTCAAATTACCTAAGGATGAGAGGGGTTATCCAATTCCTTGGTTTGTGCGGCAACTGGATGATTCAATAGATTTTAGAGTTGCTGATGGGCAAAAGCTTATCAGAGCAATAAAAGAAAAACGTTGCTGGGTTTGTGGTGAACCACTTGGAGTCAATCTCACATTTGTTGTTGGTCCAATGTGCGGAATTAATCGCACTTCTGGTGAGCCCCCTTCACATCAAGATTGCGCAAGGTGGTCGGCTCTGAACTGTCCATTTATGAACCAACCTTCAATGGTTAGACGCGAATGTCCTCATATCAACAATGCAAAGTTGGTGGAAAATGCTCCAGGCATAGCCATCACTAGAAATCCTGGTGTGACACTTCTTTGGAACACCAGAGAGTATCAAACTTTTCCTGATCCAAAAGGAAAAATTCTAATTCACATGGGAGAGCCGCAATCGGTTGAATGGTACGCAAGCGGAAAACCAGCCACGCGCACCCAAGTGCTTGAATCAATCGAAACTGGATTAATTCTCTTAGAGAAAGTCGCATCACAGCAAGAAGGAGGCTTAGCTGCATTAGAAAAATACAAAGAGCGATTTATGAAGTATCTGCCTCCTGAACCAGAGAAACCAATTTATTTGTAGTTAAATTTTAAAAACAAAGGTCAAATTTATGGAAAACCAAATAGAAGGAACAACGACTTTCGCGATTGAGGCAATGAAAAATGAAGGGTGGCAGCTCCATTCGCCAGCTAGCACGTTAGAGCATTATATCCACGAAGAATTGGACATTCTCATATTCAGCCGAAAACCTAATCAAAAACCGAATGCAATTGTTGATTTCAAAGCATTAGAAGCGCTTAAAAAAAAATGGCCATGTAGTGCCATCGAGCAAATTGAAAAATTAATTAAGAAAACTTGAAGAGATTTTATTGTAGTTAAACTTTAAAAACAAAAAGGAACGTATGGAAAATATAACAGAAGAAAAAGAAGTTAGTCCGTTAGTGAACGAAGTGGCAGAAGCAGTGGTTAGGAAATTAAATCCTCCATGCGCAGTTGGAGTTCAAGGGCCTGCTTGCACCGACGAAGATTATAAAAGCCAGTGCGCAATTTGGTTAGGTGAAGTCTTAAGTAGAAATAACTATTGGGGCAATGCAAATCCGTACTGCAATAAATATAAAGAGAAATTATTTGCAGTTATCAGGGAAGGCTTAATTGAAGTTTTATAATTTTTTGTAGTTGAACATTTAAAAACAAAAAGGAACGTATGGAAAATCAGACCGAAGAAAACCAAAAAACTGAAGCAGGAGCAAAGCCAGCATTTGAATCAGCCGACGATATAGCTAAGGATTTGTACACCACATATTGCGAAGCAGTCGGTGGTGTCGCCTTCAATAATGATCCTCTTCCAACTTGGGATGAGTTCAGAGCGGATACTTCGAAAAAAAAGCAATCAGATGCATGGGTGCAAGTAGCGATAAGAGCTTACAACCGATTTGTATCTGCCGGCCAAAACTAAAGGTTTTTATGGATCCTCTGCTTCTCATGGTTATTGCTGCGGTTCTTCTTTTTCCGGCTGGAGTTGTTGTCGGCTGGCATCAACGGAATAAGGACAAAAAGCGCGATAACTATGAGCTAGCAGAGCACATTTTAAGACAGGCAGAAGGAAACGATAAACCCAAAAACGGAATTTTAAGACTTATCAGGAGAGAGCCTTGAGTGCATTAGCCTTTAATTTCCAATCTCGGCCTCAATCATACAACAGATTCGGACCAAGCCCTAAGCGTTATGAAAGCCCAAAACTAAAACTTTATAGATGCGAAGGAGTGAGCATGACTGCAAAGCCATTTGTTCAATACATCCATGCTCACAGCCAATCTACATCGCTTGCTAAGGCGACAATGAACGATGTTCAAGATAGAAATCGGCACTCTCCGGAGAGGCGATTAATTGCAGCAGTACTTGGAAGATCAATTCAAGATTTGCTTGGTGTTAAGGTTGGTTACCGTACTAAGACAGGCTTTTTAGATGACCATAACACAGCACTAGAGTGGTTTAAATTTGAAGGACTGACAGCCAAACCAGAATCATCATTCCACTACGAAAATCAGAAAAGAGAGGTGTTTTCCTTTGTTTGGATATGCGAGCACCTAGACATCGACCCTCATAAAACAGCCACCCATATTTACAAGATGTACGAAGCAAGATTAGCTGAAATCAATGAGAACGCTGATAACACTTATCGTAAGTATATTCCTAATCATATTACTGACATCGTGCGGTGATATTGATGATTGTATAATAGAAGGCAATTGTGGAAATCCCCCCGATCAACCTACTCCCACTGTTTCAGCTCCTTTGGCGACTCCTAAAGCGACACCTACCAAGACTCCGGTAAAACCTCCAACACCCTTTCCAATGCCCACGGCAGGGCAAACTAATCCAGTGTGCATAGGTGTAGCTGATTCGAGAGCACACCTACTTTGGAAGCCAGTATCTGATACGACTGGAAATGCTGTCATGGTTTTTGACGGTAAGTACAAAAAGGAATTTCGTGGAGTTAAAGCTGAGCTTAAAGACGGTAAGTTTGAGCAGGCTTTCTATAAACCATTAGTCTTGTTTGGTAATCCAGACTCAGTTGGTCCACGCCAACATTGGAGGACTAAGAGGAAGTGCAGAGACTTTAAAGATAAAGCCCTCATTATTGTAGATGATACCACGCAACAATGCAGTTTTAGATTGCCAGGGGATCCCTGCAAGAGGTGGGAATAACTCATGTACGCTAGGCGGTGAGGAACTTTTTCTTCTTTGTAGCCTGAGTTCTTCACAACTCCATCGCCTAGCGTAGATTAGTTTTACCAATCAGAAAGGATATTTTTATGATTACATGGCTAAAAAGCTGGGCAATTAAGTTCTTCAGCAAAAAATTCATTCAAGACAAAATAGGGCATGGCCTCACGCTTCTAAGTGGCTTGCTAGTAGAGCATAGCTGGGCAACAGCTCAGCAAGCAGAAACCTTAGCCGGTGCAGCAGCACCGATTCTTGTAAACCTTGCCATGGCCCTTATTGGTGTAGGTTTATCAATCAATGCGACCAAAAAGGCTGCGGAGTAATGGCATGGCCAAAAAGAAGGCCGGAGGCAGACCGACTAAGTACAAACCTGAATTTGTCAGATTAGCAGCTCTGTTCTGTAAATTAGGCGCAACAGACGCTCAACTAGCAGAATTATTCGAGGTAAATGAAGACACAATCAACGAATGGAAGAATGTTCACCCTGAGTTTTCCGAGTCCATAAAAGAGGCAAAATTCGACCACGATACCAAAGAGGTAGAAGCAGGCATGCTTAAGCGTGCAAAAGGATTCACCCGAACTGTCGAGAGAGTCACTAAAGATGGTGATGTCGTTGAATGCCAAGAGGAAATGGCTCCGGACACAGTGGCAGGGATTTTTTGGCTATCAAATAGGAATCCCGCTCGATGGCGACAGAAGCAGGACGTTGATGTGTCGGGAGCAATTAATATTAGCATTAAAGAGCGTAAGTGATTGGATGTCGATTTAGATTTAAGTTTATATCCAAGACAGTTAGAGGCTCTTTACTCAAAGGCAACAGAGATCTTATTTGGAGGTGCTTCTGAGGGTGGAAAGAGTCACCTTGTTAGAGTTGCACTCATTCGAGCTTGCATTGAAATTCCTAATCTTCAATGCGGATTAGTCAGAAAGAAATTTAAAGACATAATTAGAAACCATGTCAAAGGTCCCTACGGTTTCAATGCACTATTAAAGCCATTAGTTGCACTAAAAAAAGTTAAGGTTACAAAAGAAGGGATTAGCTTCTGGAATGGTTCATATATAGCCTTCCTGCACTGCCAGGATGAGCGACAATTACTTTCAGCTCAAGGTGTCGATCAACATTTCTTAGTCATTGATGAAGCAACTCAGATTAGCCCACGATTAATCAAGTTCTTCCGTGGATGGGTGAGAATGTCAGTTGAGATGAAGGCCACACTTCCTGAAAGATGGAAGGGATTATTTCCAAGAATACTCTATACCGCAAACCCAATTGGAGCTTCGCTAAGTTATTTTAGGCGTGAGTATGTTAAAGCTAGACCTGCATTTGAAATTGAATTGGTAGATGGATTTTTAAGACAATACATTCCTTCTCGAATTGAAGATAATCCTTCAGCAGATAAAGTGGCTCAAGCAGGAAGGTTGGCAGTTTTTGATGCTGCAACAGCGAAAGCCCTTAAAGATGGGGATTGGGATGCTCCAATGGGAGACTTCTTTCCTGAGTACGATGATAACAGACATGTCATTCCAGACGGAAGCATTCCAGATCACTGGTTTAGATTTAGAACGTTTGACTGGGGTTCAGCCGAACCTTTTGCCTGTCTTTGGTGGGCAGTATCTCCAGGCGAGACTCTCACAGGCTACGATGGTAAGGGCAATGTTAAAACCACATACATCCCACGTGGTGCATTAGTCGCATATCGAGAATGGTATGGATGTTCTGATGACGATCCGGCAGTTGGCCGGCGTATGCGCAATGAAGATATTGCAGCAGGTATTGAATCTAGAACCGAAGTCACCTTTAGAAAGCAGGTTACTTTAACTGACAGCTTCCCGTTTGCTGACAGAGGTGGACCAACAATAGCTGATGTATTCAGTAAAAACGGCTGTGTTCTATCCTTAGGAGACACCTCAAGAGTTCAAGGATGGTCACAGCTTCGAGGCAGACTTATTGGGGCCCATCTTTACGAGCAAGAAAACAAACGTTACCCATTAATCTACTTCATGGAGTCTTGTAGGTATTGTAGGGATTACCTTCCTGCCTTACCAAGACACCCTGCAGAAAGTAAACGAGAAGATGCAGCCGAGCACGGAGAGGCAACGCATATCTGCGACATTATCAGACTTGCTTGCACAGCTCACACGGTGATTAAGGAAGCTCCGGTATCTACTCAGCAGAAAATTAAAGCAGCAGTGAAGAAGAAGATGACGGTTCAATCAATTGTAAAACAAAGAGGCCATGGCTACCTCAATTGAAGAAGTAAAATCATTTTGCACCGATGCTAGAAAATGCCGGGAAGATTGGATTGACCAAGCCAAGAGATCATGGGGCGAGATACGCCGCAGAAATAGATCAGGTAAGCTTATAGGTTACGACTACAATAGAAGTAAGGATGCTAAGGCAAGATTTCCAGTCTGGAATAGTACATTTAAAATCCGTCAACCAATCGTATTTTCAAGAATCCCTGAGCCAATCGGCTTAGACACCACACAAGATGGCAATGATCCAATCGGAAGTTGCGCAGCGATACTGAAAGAAAGACTAGCCAATGGACTGATGAAGTCTGTTAATTTCTTTGATTCAATGGCCTATGGAAGAGATGATTTTCTAGTCACTAACCTTGGATGGAATCGTCTTTATTTTAAAGCTGAAACAGTTAGGGAAAGAGTTAAACAATACCTGCAGCCTTTTCAAAAACCAGAGACGGGAGAGTGGACTTTTGTTGATGAGACTGGAAGAGAGGTTTTAAGTGACTTAATTGCACAGGATGAAAACGGCAAGTTCTTTATTGAGACTGACCAAGTTGTCTCAGTTGAGAACGAGAAGATTTGCTTAGAGCCTGTTTTCTATGGCGATGTTTTAGTAGACCCTGACGTTACCAGATGGGAACAAGTCACACGCTTAGGGTTTGAGCATTACTACAGCGAAAGACAGTTCACTAAGCTCTTTGGTAAAGAGGCTCTTAAGCTTGTACCTGAGGAAAAAGGCACAAGTGGAAGTGACAAAGATAAGAGCAAAGCCAAGGCAATTAAAGTCATTGAATACTGGGACATGGATGAGAACGAAGTTCTCTGGTGTATCGATGGCTCAGATGATTTTATTACTCCGCTAGATTACAGAAAACTTCCAGAGGGAGATAAAACTAAAGGCCTATATAACCTAAAAGGATTTTTTCCTTGCACTAAGCCTCTTGCAATCAACCAATCAACTGAGAGCTTTTATCCCGATACTGAGTACATGCAGGTATCCGGATTAATCTGCGACATTCATAATATTTTCGCACGTATGATGGCCGTAACGCGGTCAATTAGAGCAAGACTCTTATTTGATAACAACATAGAAGGCCTCCAGGAAGCTTTAGCAAATGTAGCTGATGGGGATGCTTTTGGAGTTGCTAATCTATCTCAGGCATTAGCTTCAAACGGTGGAACTCTAAAGGGAGTTTGCCAATACATTCCAATCGAAGAGTTAATCACTTCACTTCAAAATCTTTACAAAGCCTTAGAGCAAAGGCTGATGGCCTACTATCAACTGACCGGAACTTCTGACCTACTGCAAGGCCTTACTCAAAAAGAAGAGAAGACTTTGGGCGAGCAGCAGATGAAAGAGAAATATGCTCTTAATCAGTTGGCTCAATTTCAATATAAAATGCAGGAGTTTGCGAGAGACAATATAGAGCTTATGTGTGAGATGGCTCTTAAGAATTTCTCAGATGAAGCCTTAGGTATTTACATCGTTAGAGGGACACTAAAACCAGATCAGCAAAGATACTACGGCCAAGCACTTAACCTTTTAAAGGATGACAGAAAAGGACGTTTTAGGGTTGAACTTGAAACTGACTCGATGGTCGCAATCAATGAGCAGTATGACATTGAAGTTAGAAAATCTTTAGTCAATGCACTTACAGCAGCTTTAGAGAAGACAGCTCAAATTGCAGAGGCGCAACCTAGCCTAGTGTTGGTTGAACTACATGCTCTTAAGTATCTTATCCAGGGCTACAGACAATCTAAGTTGTTTCAAAATGAAATCACAAGCGCAATTGACGCTCAAATTAAGGCCACACAAGCACAAATGCAGCAGCAACCTCCAGTGGATCCAAAGATTGCTATAGAGCAGAAGAAAGTCCAAATCGAAGAGTTTAAGGCCAACGTCGATGCTCAAGACAAAGCACATACTCAGATGATTCAAAACGTTCTGACACAGTTAGAGAAGCAAAATACTCTATTTGAGGAACGCTTTAAGATGCTTCAGCTCCAGATGGATCAGAAGCTCACAAGTGCTGAGCTTCAAGAAAAATGGGCTACGGAAGCAAGGTTACAAAAAGCTGATCAGCGTGAAGATGTTAAGCTGATGAGTGAGATTAATGCGCCAAAGGTTGAATCTCAAAACTCTCAGCCTTCAATTAATGTGGTAGTGCCTCAGGCTCCGGCCCCAAATACCACTATTGTGAATACTCCAGCAGCAGCACCTAACACCACAGTTGTTCAACCTGTACAAACTTTACCGATACTCTGATGTCATATTTTAGGCATTACTGCCACAAGAAAAAGAAGATGGTTGATGGATTGCCCACGCCTAATATCAACCGTTTTGGCACGGCCCCTGCTGTAATTGGCGACACAATGGATGCGCAACGTCATCCAGGAACAGGGCTTTACACCGAATCTAAATCGGCTTGGGAAGCCATGGATAAGCAGACAGGAATGTTTACAGAAGGCAAGCTTTCTAAAGCTCCTGATAGGTCTAAAGAGCGAAAAGCAGAAAACAAAAAAGACATCCAGCAAGCTACGAGAAGAGCGAAAAATGATCTCGAATATGGCATGGCACCTCTTTCCGCACAGTACAAGCAGAATCTGCGAGAAGAAAAACGTACCCCAGTCCGAAAACAGGAGCTCAATCGTGATGCTTTGGCCGCTGAAAAAAGGAAAATTGTAGAGAGTGCCACTAAATCATTTGAGAATAAAATTAAGTCAGGAGAATTATAAATATGGATCCAGAAATCGAGACATTTGCAGAAGATAGGCGTAGCTCACTTAGTGAGGCACTTGAAGAAAGCAGGTCAAATGAGGCTTCTACATCGAGCACGGATACATCCTCAAGTTCTGAAAATACCATCCAAGAGGAAGGCACTGAGGAGATTAAACCTTTAGTAGCACCTGCGGAGTACTCTGAAGAGGATAAGCAGCACTTCAATTCCTTGGATAGAAAAAGCCAAGAGATTAACCTAAGGATCCATAACAACAGACAAAAATGGTTCACAGATACCAAAAAGACTTTTGATAAAGACTTCGCTGATATCAAGCCCTATAAGGATATTGAGAATGATGTAAGCGCCTATCTTAAGGCTATGGATGGAAAAGGCGTTGATCCAAGAACAGCCATCTTTAAAGCGATTCAACTATACAGAACCGCTGAAAAGGATCCTTCAGCATTTGTAGAAGAATTTGTAAAAGCTAAAAAGCTTGAAGGCTGGACAAAAGCAGAAGCAACCGCAGCAGCCGAGAAAATTGTTAGTGACCCATCTTTACAAGCGCGTATCGACTCCTTAGAGTCAAAATTAACGGAGAAAGAAAACGCTGAGAAGTCAGTTAAAGATAAGCAGTTTGAAGAGACTTATAAAGCTGGCTGGCAAGCGACTTTTGAAACTCCGGAAGCGAAATTGAAATATCCTTCCCTCACAGATGATGAGGTAGGAATAAGATTAGCTTCAGAAATTGGTTCCCTTACTGGCGGCAAGACCGAGCTCTCAAAAGCTTTCTTGTCAAAAGTGATTAGTAGGAATCCCAAAGCGACTCTACAAGATGCGTTTCACGAAGCGTACTTGTTTGCAGGAGGTGCGGTTTCCAACTCTGAAACGCCTAAGGTACCGGACAATAAGCAAAATATTGACCGTATCGTACGTGCTACCGGCTCACAGCCGGGCCGTAGCGCGTTATCCGCAAATGCGGGGCAGAAGACTAAACTTCTTCCCCGGAAAGAGGCCTTAGCTGCTGCTGCTGCGGAGTTAAATTCAGAGTGAGAATCTAACATGGCAACCTTACAAGAGCTTGTCGCGACTACATGGGAGAAGAGGGAAAAGAAGCCTTCCGATTTAGTCAAAAACAACAATCCTTATCTTTTAATGTTGAATGAGAAGGGGAATGTTAAAACCATTCCTGGTGGTTCCTTTATAAGAGAACCAGTTCGCATCGACAGAAACCGTTATTTACAGCGTATTGATGCAAGACAAGAAATTGAGCTTGGTTCAAATCCTGTAATGAACTATTTCGATTTCGCGCCAAAAATCTACGTTATTCCAGTTGTAATGGATTACTTAGAAAAAGCGCAGAACCAAGGCGATGCACAATTCCTAGACTTGCTTGATGAGCGTCTAGAAATTGCTGATGAGTCTTTGGAAAATGGCGTTGAAGAAGATTTGCAAGGTGATGGTACAAGCTACGGTGGTAAAGGCTTTACTGGTATCCAAGCATATTTTCCAACATCGACTGGTTCCGGATCGGTTGGTGGCCTTTCAAGAGTAAGCTATCCGCAAATCAGAAACGTTTCTATTCAAGCAGACACCTATTTCGGTTCTGCCACTGATGGTTCAAATATCGAGTCTCGCTTGAGAGTCGTAAAGAATCAGGTGATTTTGAATGGAAAAGGACCTGATGTTCTGTTAGCTGGAGAGGACTTCTACAACTATGGTGCTGATTCAATGAGCGCTAAATTCCGTTTCACAAGAAACGAAAAGTTGTACGACCAAGGCTTCGACAACTACATGATTGAAAATATGACGGCCTTACTTGCCAAGGGTAAGGTTTGGGATGGTTCAGCAAGAATCCCATCTAAGAGAGCCTACGGTATCAATCTGAATACAATCAGATTGAAGATGTACCGTGGATTCAATTTTGAACCTGTCAAAGAAAGAGTAGCAGTAAACCAGTTAATGGATGCTGCTCTGACTGTAGGTATTGGTAACCAAACTACCAATAACCCAGGCGTAAACTTTGTATTTTGGGAGCCATAATATGTTGAACGTAGGACCTAATTTAACCTCCTCAGATGGTACAACTAGGCAGCACAAAGTTGGCGACACGCACAACTGTGGTGGTGCCACTTATATGTACATCTTGTCGTTGTCTGCAATCGCAGCCGGTGACGCTGTTATCATCTACCCCGATGGTACAGCCGAATCGGTTGATACAACCAAAGCTAATGCTGAAGTTGTAGCGGATGCTGGTATAGCGCAATTTGCAATTGGTTCGGCCGAGTATGCTTGGGTTCCAATTGGGCCATTTGAATTAGATTGGGCAGGTAACCCATTCTATGTCAAAGCCAAAACGCTTTGTGCCACTGATGTTAAACTTTATACGACTGCAACTGCAGGTGAAGTTGATGACTCTGTAACCACTTTAATTAATGGTTTACGTCTGACATCAACCAACTCTGCAGGTGGAACGGTGCTAACACCTTGTACAGCAGTAGATAGACTTGGATTTGGTAAAAGCTAATTAAATTAAGGCGATAAAACATGGAAGCAGCAAGTAATATTGGAATTGAAAGTTTTGGTTCAGAAGTTTTGACAGGGTTTGATCTCTCAAAGATTGAGAATGGTAAAATCCTACCCGGAGACTCAGCTAGACTTTATGTGAAATTCTATCCTTACGAGGAAATTATTACGCGCGCCATCTTGGATGATAAGGGCAAAATTAAAGAACATAAAGCTGAGCAAGTAACTCGGCTTAAAGTTCATATCATTAATCCTGGTGACAAAACCGAGGTTGATGATTATGCCCAGGATTATCACAAGACCATGTTTTATCGCCAATACAAGAGATACTTGGATGGCAATAATGCACCTGAAGGAACAGCACTATCACAATGTGCCTTTGTTCCTCCTGGTGTAGTTCTAGAGCTACGCACTAAGGGAGTTCATACCTTAGAGCAGTTAGCTGATGCTTCAGAGTCTTTGTGCGGATTGGTTCCAAATGGCTGGGCTTTAAGAGAGCACGCAAGAGCTCAAAGAAAGGCAAATATAGAAAACCAAAGAGGTGCAGAGGTTCAAACCTTAAAACTCCAAGTAGCTGAGCTTTTGAAACAGAACGAAGCATTGATGAATGCTTTGGACGTGACAGGAGCAGAGAAGCGAAAGGAAATAGCTGCTCCGGGAACTCAGGACAATCCTTTGATGGGCTCTGTTGAGGATTTGACTCAAGCTCAACCAGTTAAGGCAAAGGGCGGTAAAAAGAAAGGTGTAACGGTTAAAACACCACTACAAAATTAAGAGGTGATGAGATGAGATTTTTAGAATTGAAATTTGCTAAATTTTTGCAGGCGCTTTTAGTTGTGCCTTTATTTTGCTTATTTCTGATCATTAGTTTGCTTGCCTCAAGTGGTGTGCCGGCGTTTGCTGAAGGCACAAGTTGCGCAGCAAAATTGCAGCCCACCTTCACAGGTGCACAGGCTACCAAGCTTTGTAGTACATTTGGAAGTGCGATAGCTCAATCTTTAATTCCATCAGCTACGAATACCTATGACATTGGAAGCAATAGCCCATTAAAAAGATGGCGCGATGGTTGGTTTAGCCGAAATGTTGATATTGGTGGAACTTTAGGGGTCACTGGGGTTACCACTCTTGGCAATAATATTTCATTAACAAATGCCACCACACAAATTGTTACGAGTGCGGCCGCAAATCGAATAATTTTACAAACTACTTCTGCAGGAGGTATTGCGACTGGTAGTTCAACTTCACCTGGTGGAGAAGATGGGGTTTACATCAAATATGCAGGCAGTAATCAATGGTCTGTAGGCCCAACTGGTATCTTGACTCAAGATGGTACGAACGGCGGAAACATTACAATGGCCAAGGTTACGACAGGGATTCTCTCTGGATTAACCTCACTTCCTTCTACTGTGCAAACAGTGACAGGGGTTTCCCCTGGATTTGTTTCAATGAGAAATGCATCCTCAACAGCTGATCATGCAGCGTTGATAGGAGTTGGGGCGGTCACAAATTCTACAAACTTAGATTTTTTCAAAACTAGAGCTGTCGATGGACAGGCCACGACCATTGTTAGTAGCGGAGATGGAATTGGAGGTTTGAATTTTTATGCAGCTGATGGTGCTGTTTATAGAGCGGCTGCTAGGATTACTACTTCCGTTGATACTACCCCAGGATCAGGAGACATGCCCGGACGTATAACTTTTCAAAATACGCCAGATGGAGCAGCCTCACCAACTGACACTTTAATTCTCTACAATACCAAGCAAGCAGAGTTTTATGGCACAGTAACTTCAACTCGGACCACAGATTTAGGTTGGACTCGTGTAAACGGAGCAAACACAGCGTGTAATACCACTTGTACTTCAGCTTGTGTTTTCGGTTGGGATACAGCTGCTCCGGGCGTCTTATTAGCCTGCACTGACGCAACCGCTGATTCATGTCTATGCGCAGGAGCTTCATAATGGAAATTTGTAAAAAGAAAAAACCTAAAGGCGGTGGTAGAGGCTGCAAAGTTTTATTACTTATCCTCCTTGCTCTATCAGGTTGCACTATTAATTCAAATGATTTGGATGCACGTGCAGCACTGTTTCAAATCGCCCAAGAGCTTAACCAAAAGATAGCAACCCAATCGGTAGTAATTACTGCTTTATCGGAGAAAGTAAATGGTCAAGCTACTCCTGTTCCAAAACCTTCAGATAAATAAAAGAGAGGTTATTAGGAGATGCTAGGACACACTATAATCGCAGGTGAAACTCCTTCAGGTGGTGCTACTTCTAATCCTGTCTGGACTGCAGGAGGAGCTACAAGCTATGCGCAACTTCTAACAGGAACAGCACTTGAATTAGTATCTTCATCTGCTAATGACGCATCAGGAGGCACAGGAGCTCGTACAGTTCGAGTAAAAGGTCTAGATGCCAACTATAATCCTTTTGAGGAAGTAGTTACTTTAAACGGTACCACTCCAGTTGCTTTAGCAAATACGTCTGTCATTGCAATTAATAAACTTAAAGTTGTAACAGCCGGCTCAGGAGGCGTGAATGCTGGAACTATCACTTGCAGAACTGTTTCTGGATCCGTCACTAAATCTTCAATCGGTGGAGCGAATTTTTCAAACCAGTCTCAGGATTTCATATACACTGTTCCTGCTAATACCTATGGCCTTCTTAAACATATTGATGTTTATGCTTCAGGATTGACAGGAAACTTACAAGCATTTCTCCGCACGTTTGACTCGAATGGAATTGTAGCCGTTGAAGCATGCGGCCAATGCTCGTTAAGTAACACTGGTTTTGCAGATGGACGTATCCAAATGAAATTTGGAAATGGGCTGTACATTCCGCAAAAAACTTTGATTGTATTAAATTGCATTGTGAGTGCAGGAACCGCCGTTGTCAGTGCTATTGGAGAAATTGAACTGCAATAGAATTTTTTATTTAGAAGGAGATTTTATGTTTTATTTAGCTGATTACACACACAAAACAAGAGCAGGCGTAGAGATAACAGATAAGGAAGTGCTGCATTTTAAATTTGGTGAATTTGATGGGCATGCGACTGTTAAACATATCACAGAACACCCTAGAGCTTATCAGAAGTTTTTAAAGGCGAACCCTGACTATCAGAGCCCATGGAAAGAGATCAATGAGAAGCATCAAGTTAAGCCTTTAGAGGAAACTGTTATTTTAGATGATAAGGAAAAAGCAAAGCCAGTTAAAAGTAAAAAATCTGCTGAAGAGACTGAGCAATTAGAAGACCAAGGAGAGGAAGCAGCCGGGGAATCAGAAGAAGCAACCACTGAATCCACTGAGAAGCCAGCTCCGGCAGCTAAACCTAAGAAAGGCAAAACGGCCAAAGCAAAATAATTTTAAGATATGAAACGTGGCCACAATCAAAGAAGTCATAGACAACTACCTAGCGGAGGGAAATTTACCACAGTACGCAACGTATGTAGGTAACAACGACCCAGGCGCTAAACAATGCTTAGCACTCTTAAAAAAAGTGTGTGATGCATTACGCAATATGTCTTTGAACTGGCCACAGTTAAAGCGTAAAGAAACCTTCCTGACAGTCACCGGCGAAACCAAATATAGGTTAGTCGGTGACTTTTATCGTTTGCTGCTTGGTTCTCAATGGGATTCGAGCAATCAAAGGCAAATGAGCGGCCCACTTACAGATTCACAGCAAGCCCTTAGACAGTATTCGGTATTTGCTACCAATACTTTGAAAGGCTACCAGTTATCAGGCCCTACAGAGCACTTATACAGCACTGCACCTTATTCGCAGAGATCAGCCGGCTACTTTAATTTAGATCAGCCCGGACAAAATGACACAGACGAATTAGTTTATGGATACATTAGTTGCAATTACATTTGGCCACGTGACTGGGTAACTGGAACTGCATACTCGATTGGAAATATAAGAAGTGGAGATGGTTATGTATATATCGCTCTTACTAATGGAAATAGTGGCGCAACACGCCCTGATTGGTCCTCTGGTTCTGCATCCGATGGTGGTGTGACTTGGCAGGTTTATAAAGAGCCTTATCTAATCACAACTCAAAATGCACAACTTAATGATAATGACTTAGTGCTCTTTGACGAATCACTTGTGATTCAAGGCTTCCAGTGGGCATTACTAGCTTCCAAAGGACTAGATTTTGCCCAAGCTAGGTTCGATTGGGAAAACATGGCCAAAGGTTCACATGCAAGATTTAACGGCCCAGTAAGAGTGAACATGTGCGGCTCAGATTATTTTGATGATTACTATGATTTTCCTAGAACACCAGATGGGAGCTGGCCAGCATGACCGACTATTCACAATATCAATCTTGGCCGGCAGTAGAGATGCCGGATGGTTCTACAAAGTACAAGGTTCCTAACTCAGGGTACCTCTACGATCCTTTCCTTTCAGAAATGAAAAAGAGGCCTGTTTTGTTTGTAAACAATCAAGCTGAGTACGATGCAAAACAAAAAGAAATTAAAAAGCAGCAAGACATACAAGAGAAAGCTTCCGATCCTCTTTATCAATTGGCACCAGTAGCAGGAACGGTCGGTGGATTGTATGTAGCCAATAAGTTATTGAATCCAAGCACGCCAAGTACTCCGACTAATCCTACTCCACCTCCGGGGGCAACACCGCCACCTGCGCAAAGTCCTGGATTCTCTGTGCCAACTGGAGCAACTCCACCGACTTCAGCAACAGGCCAAGCGGCCCTTGATAGCGCAATGGGACCTCCAAAGCCTTCGTTTGAAAATGGTGGAATGGCTGGACCTCAGCCTATGCCTGAAGGTGCAACTGCACAGCCTGATGGAACAGTGACCGATGCAAGTGGAAATAATATTGGCACCTGGGCAGAAGGTGTTGGAGGAGCGATTCTTTTTTACCAAGGATATAAACAGTTTCAAGACGGTGATAAAATCGGTGGTGGTTTGAACATGGCCGCAGGCGCAGGCTATGGTCTAAGCGCTGCTGGCATTGGAGGTGCAACTGTAGCTGAGGCAGCACCAGTCCTTGGAGGATTAGCTGGCCTCTATAATTTAGGAAATCTTGCAGCAAATTCAGGGGACCTACACAAATCTGATACCGGAAGCGCAACGGTTCAAGGTACTACCTCTGGAGCCTCTATAGGAGCTGGAGTTGGATCCATTGTACCTGGAGTAGGTACAGCACTCGGAGCAGGAGTTGGTGCCATCCTTGGCGGTATCTATGGTTTAGGAGCAGGCCTCACAGCTTCCGGAAAAGGTGAACGTCAACAGGTTAGGGATAAGTGGAGAGATAACGTAATTCAAAATGGAATCCCTCTATTTGACCCAAAAACTTATCAAGGCGACCAAGCTGATGGTTCAACTTATGATTGGGGCAGAGACAAATTTGGATTTGGAAAAGGTGAGGGAGATTTTGATTTATCTAAGCCTACAATTGCAAAGGCTGCGGCCTACGGAAATATTCTTGCAGCAATGCAGGGAGCTACTGGTAAAGGCCGTGAAGCAATCGCAACCCAATTTTTAGGCGCTTCAACATCGAATGCAGCCGATGATCTAAATGTCGTAAAGGCTAATTTTAACCACTATCTAAATAAGATGGGAGTTAAAGACTTAGCGACAGCTCAAAAAGCATTGGATGAAGCTAAGCCAAGCATGACTGATAATGAGTACCAAGTGTTTTCGAGTGACTTAAAAGAGCTCTATGCACCAGCACCGGCCGTAAATTCTAAGTCAACAACTCAACCTGCACCTACTCAAACAACAGCCGTTCAAAGACCAACACCCTCGACCATTACTGCCTCAACGGACAAGATGGCTCAGGAATTGGCAAAAAGGAGGGATTGGGCAAATAGTAGATGAGCAATGCAGTCAAATCCTCCATAGCTCCCTTTGTTATTCCACGCTCAGGAATGAGCACGCAGTTTCCTATTGCCGAAATGCCACCTGAGTTTTCTCCCTGGATTAGAGATTTAGATAATGAAGGTGGATATTACGAGGTACGTAAGGGAGTTAAGTGGAAGTTCAATGCAGCAATAAACTACATCTCAGCCCTCATTGCACATCCAACCGACAAAAATAAAGTCCTGTACATGGACACGAGTGCCACGGATTTCCTACGGTCTTATGATGCGGTCACAGGAGCCACAGCAAGCATTGGAGCTCTAGCACTTACTCCAACTGGAGTGCGATCGAGGCCTATCGGATTTAATAAGAACGTTTTCTTTTTTTTCACAGGATGCGAACCAGTTAAATACGATGGTGCTACCTATGGAGTTACCACTATTACAGGCCCTACACTTGCCAACTTAGTATTTGGATTCATTTATAGGAATAGAATCCATGTGGTTGAAGCGAATAGCACAAAAGTGTGGTGTTCAGGAGAGGCTAGAGGTATTGGAGGAGCTTTCATAGATTTCGACTTTGGTTCCTTAACAGAAGATAGCGGAGTGATAGTTTGCGGTTTTGGCTTTACACTTTCTGATGGAACTAACTCTCAATTAATATATGGAATAGTATTTGATACTGGAGAGATTCTCTTTTACACAGGTGCATATTTTAAAGATGACCTTTGGAGGATATTAGGAACCGCATCAATAGGAGCTCCGCTTGGTTATCAGTCCATAATTAAGCTAAACGGTGACCAATTGGTAATGACCAAAAATGGCATAGTCTCTATGCGAACTCTGCTAACTACAGCACAAGGAGACGTAGGAGCGGCCAGCATCACAGCACCTATAGAGAAGTACTGGTGTGCTCTGATTGAAGCAATCCAAGAAAATGAAACTTTAACCTCATGGGATCCTGATTCAAGCCTAATATCTTATATTAATGGTAGCTACCATCAATTAAGAAATAAGCTCGTAATCTTTGTTCCTGGCCTCTTATTCCCTTATGAAAATGAAGACAAGTCTTTTGGTTATCAGTATGAGCAAATCCCCGGAGCTTTAATTTACGACATTCCAACAAAGTCATGGCAAGTGCATGTGCTTGATTTTTTTGCTGATGGATTCCCATTCCAGTTTATCAGTTCTTACTATTGGAAAACTTTCAACATGCTGTTGTTTGGTACTAACTCAACAGGTGGTCCAGGCGGTGAAGCAGCATGGCAATATTGGGGCAATAATAATTACTACGATAAGGTTTTGAGCGCGTCTCAGAACCAAGCAATCAATCCGGAGCTTCATACAGCATTTGCAGAGCTTGAATATCAATCAAGAGTTAGTGAGGTTTTTGTCAACCAAGAGGGGCCATATTGTAAATCCAGAGCTGAGGTGACAGTAGTTGTGGATTCAGGTGCATATCACTCTGAGCCAGCTAAATGTGAATCTGCTAATGATACCGCACAAAGGAGTAAATATAATGTTGGTGCGATTGGAAATAGCGTTCAGATAAAAATTAAGTCGGTTACAGATGCAGCCGGCTCAATGACTAGACCTTATAGGATTGCAAATATTTCGGCTCTTATTGAGCAGCAAAAAGGAGTGTTTTAATTATGGCCGCATGGAATGAAAAGCTTTCAGATGAACTTAAGAATCTGAATCTGGTTAAAAATCCTAATGCTAAACAGCAGGCTAGAATTGCTGAACTAAAAGCCATTAAAGCTTCCGGAACTGGCAAAGCTCAGACAACTGGTGATGCACTTCGTGCTGCATGGAATGAGAAGCTTTCAGATGAACTCAAAAAGTTAAATCTTATTAAGAACCCTAACGCTCAACAAAAAGCAAGAATCGCAGAGCTTAAAGGAATTAAAGCAGGTGGTGGGACTCAGGCGATTACTGAGATACCAGCTACAATTGAGAACGTTGTTCAAGGTGCTACCGACACAGCAGCAGTTGCGACCGAAAAAGCAGGGGACCTGATTAGTGGTATCCCTGAGGTCTATGACTTAAGCCAGTTTGGAAACTTATTGCCATCCTATGATGAAGGTAAATACAAAACCGCTTTTGATGCGGCCTATGCCAACGCCACTTATGGCCTTGATGAACAAGAAACCAAACGCAGAAAAGCTCTTGATCAGGAGTTAGCCGATAAAGGGATCCCAATGGGTGAGGGTGTCTATGATGAACAATTTAAAAATGTTGGAGATGAGTTTGAGCGTTACAGAGGTAATGCTAGAAACTACGCAACCAGCACAGCAGGGACAGAAGCAGCTAGGCAATTTGACCTTTCAAAAGCGGCCTACGACTCAGCAGTCGGTGCATACAATATGAAGTTTGATAAGCCTATAGAGTTTGGAAACGCGCTAAGCGGAATTACTTCAGGTTCTTACGCTATAGCTGCTCAAGATAGGCAGTTCCAAGAAGATGTTAGACAGTTTGGTCAGGCTGCTGCGCTTGAAAAATGGAAGGTGCGGCAAGCTTTGGCAAATAAAGGCGGTGGTGGAAGTGGAGGTAGTTCAACTCCATCGGATCCAACACCAATTATAGCAGGAAATGGATTCCAGGTGTAACTATGGACGAAAGTTTATTAGCACTCATAGCAAACGGAATGAATAATGGCGTTGTCTCTGGTTCAGGAGCTAATGCCACTTCTTTAGCAAGTTTACTTGGAGCAGGTGACTTAAACACCTTTGCTCAACAGGCGCAGGCTAATGACATCTTAGGACAGATTGCACCTGTAATTGCGAGCTTTAGGCCGGATAGAACTAACTGGGATTTAGGAACAAGTTTTGGAACTTCGTTAGGCCAGGCGTTTTTAGCAGGCGCATTAGGAAATCAGTCACGCGCAAATGTAGCTGAACAAGTTAAAAAAGTTTCCTCAGTACTGCCTAGTCTCTACACTGATCCTCTAAAGACGGTAGCACCGGAAGGAATTGATGCCACTGCCTGGGAAGGTTTAAAAACTGCTGCAACTGTTAAAAATCTACAACGTCAAATTGGTGAGCAAAACAAAAATAATGATGTGGTTCGTAAACTAATCGAGGATGTTTACGGTTCGGACATTGCTGCAATGAAAGAAGGGAAAATTGAAAAGGCGAAAATCAATGCTAAAAATGAAGCTTATGGATTTGACCCTGCCGCCGGTGGAACAGGAAAAAATTTAAATCCTGACAGCCCTCAATACGCAATCAACGAAGCTCTCAAGAAAGAAGAGGATGCGGCGAGAAGTGAAATAGCCAAAATTCCAGCGGTTAGCCAGTTCAGTGCAATGCAAAAATCACTTCCTTTGGTTAAAGCCTTCAAAGATGCCGACTCAAAAAGCTCAGATGTTGGATTTGTGTACAACTACATAAAATCTCTTGATGAGGGTGCAGTTAGGGGTGAAGAGATCAACATGGCAGCAGCGAGCAATCCATTGGTTCAAAAGTGGTCATCTCAGTTACTTGGGGCTGCAACTGGACAATCAGAACTAACCCCACAACTTAAAAATCAAATGTATAACGAGCTGTTGGGTGCGCAAAAGAATGTCTATGCACAAGCCCTACTGGATGCGCAAAGACGATTCAAAATATCAGAAGGTAGGGGCGTGACTGATTTTGGTAGCGTACTTCCTTTTGATGCAAATTTAAGTTTTCCGGACATTCAAGCAGCACCTGCTCCAGATCTTAAAGCGCAAGCCGCAGCAATATTGGCACAGAGAAAAGGAATGGTTCCTGCTGTTAGTTTACCTGGACCAAGATAACTAAATTTTTAATATACCTGGTGTTTAATGGTTGACCTAAACGCACTATCAAACGAAGAACTGGAAGCTATTGTTGCAGGCAGCCATCCCTTGGTTGCGCAGCTACCGTCTCAAAATAGTTCTAGCCCTGACCTAAACGCACTATCAAATGAGGAACTTGAAGCCATAGTTAATGGTACCAGCACACGCACGAAGGATTGGAATATTATCGACTCAGCAAAAAATTTAGGGAGTGGTGTAGTTGAGGGATTAACTGGAATGGTTGGGCTAGCAGCAGACTTGAATCCATTTCAAAGTCCAGCTCAAAGATTTGCAAACCAACTTATTGCAAAATCTGAAGGGGGGAGCGGCATGTTCCCAGCCTCGGAAATTATAACAAAGGAAATAGAGCCATATTTAGCTGAAAAGGATCCTCAATATAGATATGCCAGAACAACTGGAAATATTGCTGCTCCTATACCTATTAAAGGGGCCAATACTCTAAAGTCGCTTGTAACTTCTATTTTTGGTGGTCTTGGCGCACAGGCCGCAGAAGATGCCACAGGAGATACAAAGGTAGCACCAGTAGTAGGAGCTGTAACAGCCTCAGGTGCTGCTTCTGCTGCTGATGATATAATGTCACTACTAAGAAGGGTTTTTGTTGGTGCTTCTGATAAAGAAATTGCAGGTTCAGCAGCCAAAGTCCTTCAGGAATCAACTGGTCTAAATGCTGATGATATTAAAGCAGTAATTCCAGACCAAGCGGATCCGTTCAATACAGTAAAAACCTTAGCAGAAGTAAGCGAGAATGCTGGCGCAGCGCAGCTAGAAAAAACCTTAGCGACCGATAGAAACAACGCTATCTTATATAACGAAAAGAAGTTGGCTCGTGAAAATCTAAGAAATGAAAAATTAGATTCGCTATCATCTGTAGCAGGAGCGAATAAAGAAGGATTAGGAACTACTCTGATCCAAAAAGCTGAATCTGTTAAGGAAGCAGGCGATAAAGCAGCCAACAAAATATGGGAAGCCTTCCCTAGAAATATTCCTGTAAATATTATTCCGGAACAGTTTCAATTAGAGCGAGTCATAACCGCAAAACAAGGTGGCCTTCCTACTGGTTCTAAAGTTCAGGAATTAGTTGATCAATTAATGAATACAGAAGGTGTTTTAACTTCAGGAGCTTTACAAGACATCAGATCCGATGCCGCACGGCTTTTGAGAGATGCCCCGAACCTCTCTGGCCATGAAGAACGGTTGCTATCATATATTGTAGGTAATGATTCTGGAGTGGACAGAGCATTTTCAAGAGAACTTTCTGGAAAGCCAAAAGCTATTTGGGATAGGGCACGAACAGTTACAGCCGTAAATGCTGAAACCTTTGGAAGAAATGCTGCTGGAGGATCCTTAATCAGAGAAGATGCAAGAGCATCTAATGTTTTAAGTAACGCAGTAAAAGGTGACTCCAAATCAATCCGACAATTGAAGCAGGCTATCGACAATGACCCGGCCGTAATAGAGCAAGTAAAGCGTGGCGTATTGGATATGATTCCAAGAGATGCGCAAGAGCAACTTACTCCAGCAGGATTGCGTAAATTTATTCAGGCTAACGAAGGTTCTCTTCTAGAACTTTATGGAGAGGAAGGTACTAACACGATTAAGAAAATTGCAGATGATTTAAAATCAGAAGCAAAAGTTCAAAAACAGGCTTTCCGAGCAAGTGAGGGAAATTCAGTTACATCACAGAGGGAAACAGTCGCAGGCGTAATAGATCAACTATTATCAGAAAGTGTTGTGCCAGGTGGCCAAGGCTGGATAGCTACTTTAGCTAGTAAGTTAAAAGAGGGTGCAAGTCTAAATGATAAGGCACGTGTACGTGAAAAATTATTTGAAGCTATTCTTGATCCAAATTCGGCTTTTGAATTAGCACAGACACCAACTGAAAAAAGATTAATGTCAGCATTAGATTGGTTGAATGATTCAGCAACTAATGTGGCCAAATCATCTGCCGCCTCTGGAGTAAAAGAATTGTCCCGCACTCAGTCTGATAAATCAAGCAATACGAGGCAGCTTGTCGTAGATGCGTTTGGGCAAAATGATAGTCAAAAACATATCGATGAGAGACAAGGCGAATCTCAAAATTCCGTAAAGAACCAAGCCTACAATACCCAAGGCAATAGCAGCGACGACCAAAACGACAACCAAGCCAAGCAACCAAATAATAATGTTCAGGACGGTGTGGCCAATGGAGTAAATCATACAAGTAATAATACCCCACTCTCATCTTTACTCAAGACAGTTTTTAGTCCATCCAAGGGCATAGTTGCGGATATGTTTGGGAGTGGGGAAATGGCTAGAAGTCCAGAGTTTGATAAAAGAGCAATTGAGGTAGCAGACAACCTTGGAATTGACCCTGAGCACCTATTTAAAGTGATAGGGTTTGAAACTGGAGGGACATTCGATTCAAAGGTAAAGAATGCTGCTGGATCCGGCGCAACCGGCCTACTTCAATTTATGCCACCTACAGCCAAGGACCTTACGGAAGCCGACACTGAGAAGGCTGCAATTAGACTGCTTGAGTCTCTAACTCCAACTGAGCAGCTAGACTATGTAGAGAAATATTTAAGGCCGTTTAAGGGCAAAATTAAAAGCCTAGAAGATTTATACATGGCTGTCCTCTGGCCGGCAGCAATAGGCAAAGATTCTAGTTACGCCTTATTTAGAAAAGGCACAAAAGCATTCGCTCAAAACAAAGGTTTAGATATTAATGATGACGGAATTATCACCAAAGCTGAAGCAGCATCAAAGGTCCGGAGCTATGAGGTATGACCGCTATAGATCCAAATCGAATTTATAAAGAGGATCAATATGATGGGAACGTGTATCCTATTAAGCAATTTTGCGTTGTTGTGCCGTCTGGATCGACGGATTTTACTGTAGTTGCCTTAGTCGCAGCAAAGGAGATTCAATTACTTTCACTTAACGCAAGAGCGAATACAGCAGACACCCAATTTTCGCTTAGAAGTAAACCAGGGGGAGCAGGCGCGAATATCTTCACTGACTGGGTTATCTATAAAGTACGAAATTTCTGGAAATCAACACGTATTGGCCTCTGTAAAACAGTTGCAGGCGAAAATCTGACTTGTACAACTGGTGCAACCGGGGACATAGAGCTGAGCGGTAGATATATAGAAAAGAATCCAGATTAAGATTTTTATGATAGTATTTTATGAAAGAAGGAACGTCGGCTTTAAAAGCGGTGGAAGAAAAGGAGGTTGAAGATGTGCGTAAGCTTGAAGCTCAAGCAGAACATATCTTTGGCGAGGCGTTCACGCGCATTGAAGATATAGACGTTCGGCTTGAGAAAATTGAGGAGTCCTGTGCCATGTTGCCAGAGATAAAGTTACTCCTAAGTAATATTTCCACAGCTCAAAGTGTCATGGCTGAATCTTCCAAATTATCGGCCCAATCAGCCAGGGACATGGCTCATACCTATCAGGAAGCAGAGAAGCGGCAAGAGGAGCAGAGGAAGGAATATAGTGCTCTTGTAGCCCTTGCAGTTGGCAAAAATCAGGTTCCCTATGAAACTCATAGAGCTTCTATAAAAGCAGCTATTTGGTGTGGAATCACTCCTGCATGTTTAATATCATTCTGTGTTGTTGTAGGAGTCCTTTATTGGACTGGTACAAATTTAGATGCATCGCTAACCAATATTCAATTGAATCAAGCTAAAGCTACTCTAAAAATGGAAACAGTCGAAAAAAAAGTTGCTGAGGTAGTAAGCGATGCAGACCACGATTCTAAGGAGAAAACAAAGGGGCCGTAGCCCCTGTAATCATCCTTTCCTTCGTTTCTTTCCCATGTTGTCTTCCACAGCTTGCTCACTGTAGAAACTAATCACCTTATCCCTTCCTTCTTCGCTTAAAGGCGACAAATCCAGACTATATGAGTCTTTCTCTTCTTCACCTATTGGATAGACCTTAACGTCATCTTTTGACTCTATTGAGGCTTTCTGCAGGCGATAATCCTTCCATTCTGTCAGATACTCGCTGGCACCTCGGTACCAAAACAGGCCTGAAAGACCGGTGAACAGTATCACCATTAGAATTAGCGTTACTAAACAGAATCCCCATAATCTGATTAAAGTCTTTTTCATTCGAAAATCTCCTACAGTAAACTCGACCTAATACACGGCCAATTCGCTTGGCACTTTTAAAAGCTTGTTCTTCACTGATAATCATCTTGTGGCTCCCTGATTCTTTGAAGAGTAGCCATCAGTACTTGGACGGATCCCACGGTTGTTATCCACTGTATCGACTCCATTTGCCGCAGCACTTACGTCAAATCCGGAGATGAAGCTAATCTTAGTATCTCCTGATTTGTACTCCTTAATGCCTGTTATCAAGGGCACACAGCCAGTTAAAAGGATTACTCCCACAATTGCGGCAACTATCTGTAAAGCGATAAAAACTTTCATAATTGAATCTCCAAAATGCGTTGGCTTCATTACCAACAAAATGAGTATTCGTATTAGATTCCCTTTTCCTTTAGCGGATTCGCGGATTAGAGGATAATAAAATAGGGCATTGACTCAAGTTAGCGGATTTGCAAGGTTATTTCTTATGAGCGAACCACTAAAAGAATTAAAGAAAAGGCTTAAAAATAAGAGTCAAAAAGATTTAGCTAAGGAGTTGGGGATAAGCACCTCCTATCTGCATGACATTTTGCATGGCCGTAGATCGATAGACAAAGTTGCAGAGAAATTGGGTTACAAAAAGAAAATCACCTACGAAAAATAGGCTTATTAGTGCGGTAATATAATCCGACTCGGCTCAGATGGAGGAGCTAGGCCAAGTACTTCTCTAAAAATATTCTGAAGGTCCTCTACTGCTATCACAGGAATCATGCTTGCATTTTCCCAAAGAGAGTACCCCTCTAATTGAGGCGGTAATGCATTTTGAATAGTTGGTGCTAAATACCGCACTTCGTTTATTCTAATAATGAAGTGATCCACATTAAATAATCTGTCTGCATTCGAAGTCATGCTGAAAAAGCCAAATTCTCCTTGTTTTACAGGGAGAATAGGGGAGCATGCTAGGCTTCCAACCGGGGGATTATCGCCCTCTTTTACTAGCTTTACCTTGTCATTTTCAATGACACAAATGTGTCCTGGTAACATGTTTTCAGTGGCATGTAAGTATCTCAGTCTTGGTTGAGTTTCCATATATTATTCCTGATCTAAAGCTTTCCCGGTTTTCTTCCAATCACCGTCATAAATCACTTCATTGCAGGTAGAAATTAGCTTACGTGTGGCCTCACCACGTTGGTCAACCTTAACTAAGGCACGAACAGTAGAGAGGCTAATATCCAAACCTGCTCTTATAAGTACCTTGTGAAACTCAGAAACACTTCCGAATTTATCGACCCCATCCTGTATCAATTTTCTCATGGCCATAAGCTAAAATTTTCATCCTTTCATAACAATAGCTTATATTTGTAACGCACAAAAGTAACTTATAATCTTGCACTTTATAATATTTTTTATTAAGTTACAAATGTAACGCACAAAAGTAACTTTTAATGGAGCAATCAAATGCATTTTAAACCACTACATGACAGGGTTTTGGTCAGCAGGAAGGAAGCAAAGGAAGTGAGTAAGGGGGGAATAGTCATACCTGAAGCCGCCATGGACAAACCTCAGTTTGGATTTGTTAAAGCAGTAGGGGAGGGCACGATTAAGGAAGACGGTTCAATCAGGCCTCTTAATGTCAAAACAGGGGACGAAATCCTTTTTGGAAAATACTCCGGAGCAGAAATTGAACTTGATAACGAGAAATTTCTGATCATGAGAGAGGAAGATATTTTCGGAATTGTGTCTCGATAATTGGTAGGAGGAACCAGGCCTATGATTTCACTACTCCTAAATCTTTTTGCAAAGAAGCACTCAGATATTCCTACCAATCATCAGGCTCAGCAAACCAACGACATCATATTGGTGAGCAGAGACAGCCACGAAAAAGACAGCTTTTTCTTAACTGATGAAATTAAGGGAATGGAGTTTGAACCAGAATTTGAAGAGGGTGTTTGGTTCTCCAAACAGGCCTATATCAACTTTGCTGAAGAACTCTTTGCAGCAGCAAGAATAGTTCATTCAGAACGAGTTCATAATGGCGCTGTAACCTACCTCAAATATCCAACTCATATCGACTTTTTAAAAATTAAATCATTTCCATAGGAGATTCAAAGATGGCGAAGAAACCGACAAAAAAAACTACTGAGGTAAAGAAAAACTGGGATGTCACTGTAAATGATGAACATCAAGTTTGCCTTACATTGCCTGAAATCCAAGGTGCTCAATTGGTCGGATCTCCCGATCAAGCAAGAGATTTAGCTAGGAGTTTACTTAGAAAAGCAAACGAAGCTGAGAGAAAGGAATAAATTATGAAAATAAATTTAGTGCAAAGTCTTTTACTCTGCTTAGTAATTAGTTTTTTTCTGATTGGATTACCTTCTGCTTATTCACAAGTAATACCTATTCGAGTGTTAATTGTTAAACACGAATACGCAACAGTTCGTCAGCAAGAAGCGATTCTTAGAGCTGGCCTAAAGCGCATGAAAGAGACAGGCGTTTCGCATCCGATTGATAAAATCATAGTCAAAAAAGATTTCTATAAAAAAAATGATGCCGATAAAGACTACGTTAAAAGGCTAAGTATTTGGAACCAACTTGCTAGACAGAAAGGAATTTGCGGCCCTAACTTTCGTTGCCACATGCTCCTACCTCCAGTCGTAGATAAAGAAGGCATAAGCTATGGAGGAGGAGTAGCCTTTGGTATTGGTTCAGAAGTCTATGGAGGTTACTTCGATACAGCATATTCGATAGCAAGAATTAGAAACGGAGCTGGATCGCCTAGGGTTCAAAGTTCAATTACAGCTGTAGCCCATGAGCAGGGACATCTAAATGGTGCTGAGCATGTAGATGGCAGAAATATCATGCACCCTGCAGCTTTAGGTTTCGGTGAATCACCACTACCTTGGTTTTTGTTCACTAGGGAACTAATCGACATCACTATGCTGGAGCTTGGGCTTAGAAAGAAATCTCTATTTGGATTTAATAATCCGAACTGGAATGGACGTAAGGCTATTAGGAGAGAATTAAAGCATAGAGATTATATCGTTGAGGGATTGGTGGAATAATCGTGCTGAATATAGCTAGTAATCTCTCATTACCTTTGGATTTTATCACGGAACGTATAGCTTTCCTGGCTCGAACTGGTGCTGGGAAATCTGGCAGTATGAGAGTGATAGCTGAAGAGATGATAGCCGCCGGCCAGTTTATCATCTTTTTGGATCCAAAGGGTGATGCATGGGGAATACGCTCAGAGTTTCCGGTTTTAATTATGGGTGGAAACCATGGGGATATTCCGCTCGATTCTAATTCCGGAAAATTTGTAGCTGATTTTTTGGTTAAAGAGAGAGTTAGTACAGTATTGGATGTCTCTGAGTTTACAGAGGCAGATATGGTCAAATTTGTAGGAGATTTTGCCGACCGATTCTATCGGACTAATAAAGAAATAGTTCATATTTTTCTAGATGAAGCTGACGAATTTGCTCCTCAAAGCGGATACAATGCCTCAGCATTAAAATGTCTTGGGGCTATTCAAAGGATCCAAAGGCGAGGCAGGGGTAGGGGAATAGGTGTTACCTTAGCTACTCAGCGATCAGCAGTTATAAACAAATCAGTTTTAACTCAAGCAGGTACTCTCATTGCGATGCAAACTACTGCACCGCATGATCTAAAAGCGGTTGATTCTTGGCTTGAATACGCAGCTACTAAGGAGGCCAGACAAGAAATTATGTCTGCATTACCTACCTTGGCTTCAAGGGAAGCGTTTGTATATTCACCTCAGTTCCTTGGAAATAAGCCTCAGAGAATCAAATTTAAGGTATTTAAATCCTTTGATTCAATGAGAACTCCTAAGCATGGTGAGTCCATTAAGGAACCTAAAAAACTGGCTGACCTAGACCTATCTGCAATCAAATCTGAGATGTCAAAGACTCTGGAGGAAATTAAACAGAACGATCCAACTGAATTAAAAAAGCAGGTGGCACAACTTACAAAAGACTTAGCCGCTAAATCAAAAAATATTGATTTACAAGCAGAGATTAAAAAAGCTGTAAGTATAGCTGAAATCGCTAGAGATAAACTTTGGAATGCTCGACTTGATCAGTTTGAAGCTAATATTAAAAACGCACTCCCTGAATTTTTCTCAATAGCAAGAACTTCTCTAAAAATTAAGGATACTATTGAGAAAATGCGGTCGACCAATGTTTCTCAACAGGTAGAAATTATAATAGGAGATTGTGAGGACAGCGCACTTTCAAGGCCTGAAATCACTGTTTTACAAGCTTTTTACTGGCTTATCGGAGAAACAGCAACACCAACTAAAGTAGCCTTTTACTCTGGATATAGCGTCAATTCCAGTGGATTTAAAAACACAGTAAGTAAGTTAAGAACCAAAGGATACATTGATGATTGGACTATCAATGTGAAAGGTCAGTCGGTCATCCACACCTATTCAAAAGAAAAACCAACAGGCCCTAAATTAAGAGAGTGGCTTAGGGATAAACTTTCTAAAGGTGAAAATGCAATCCTTGATGTCCTTCTATCTCACCCAGGGAAAAGGATTTCATACGAGCAACTGTCAGTTGAAAGTCAATACTCCGCTTCCAGCAGTGGATTTAAAAATTCAGTCAGTAGACTTCGAACTATTGAAGCCATCGAAGGAAATAAATCAACTGGGCTTATTAGTAACTCGATTTTTCTTTAGGTTGTTATGTCTCGTACTACGGTTAATTCCTTTGCGTTTTTGAAAAAGTTAAATCAGCTTCGCAAGAAACAAAACCTAGAGCGTAGACGAATAGAAAAAGAGGCCGCAGAGGAAAACAGGGAAGTAGTGAAACGACATAAACGCAACTCACTTTTAAACTTAGTACAGCCTCTAAGCGGTTTTGATCCAAGACAACCTTCTAACGAAGAGCTTTGTGTATGTAAACAATGTGGAGGAAAGCCAAAGCTTTTGGAAATTATGGGCAAAATTGGAAGTTATACCAATTCGAAAACTGTAAAGGGTTGGCAGGTGAGGTGTTTGAGATGCCGGCGTACAGGTCCAATAATTAGGTGGACTCAAGTTCATTTATATGAGCAGCAAAGGCAGCAGTGTATCAACCTTTGGAATCAGGAGAATAAACCATGAATAAAGTAATTTTATTAGATATGGACGGTGTTATTGCCGATTTTGTGGGAGCAATTTTCAAAGCTCACGGTCAGATACCAAACTACGGGAAATGGCCACCAGGGGAATATGATTGCTCGAAAGTATTAGGCATATCCAAGTCTGACCTTTGGAGAACAGCGGATAAAGATCCTGATTTTTGGCGCAATATGCCGTTATTAGAGAACGGCTTTAAGCTCTATGAAGCTTTAAAAACTACGCGAGAAATCTTTATAGCTACATCTCCAAGCTTGGATCCAAACTGTGCTGCAGGAAAAGTTGAATGGTTACAGAAACAGTTCGGTAGAAACTTCCGGAATTACATCATTACACCTCACAAATATCTGATGGCTGAGGCCGGAATATTAATTGATGATGATGATGAAAGATGTGAAAAATTTAGGCGCGCAGGCGGTACAGCTATAGTTTATCCACAACCTTGGAACTCGAAGCACGAATATACCGATTGTCAGTTGGAGTACACCTTAGATGTTCTTAGGCCAAGCATAACCACATTGGGATTTAGGATGTAAAATGTCTAAAAATAGCCAAAGCCCTAAAGAAGCAGCAGAAGAGTATGTGGCGAATATGGACAGGCATCAACGCTGCTTAATATGTGATTACAGATCAGAAGTTGTCGCGTTACAAGCTTATGAAGCTGCAATAGTCTCACGCGATGCTTATTGGCTGAAACAACTTAAAAAGTTAGCCAGAGCACCGATGTGCTTTAATAAACAAGATTTAATTGACGATATTAAAAAGTTGATGGGGGTTTAGGAAATGAAACACGATCCAGTTAATCATCCATCGCATTACACTTCACATCCTTCGGGAATTGAGTGCATTGAAGTCACTAGGCACATGTCTTTTAATATTGGGAACGCCATCAAGTACCTTTGGCGTAATGGCCTCAAAGAGGCAGAGCCTTCAATTAAGGATTTAAGAAAGGCTATTTGGTACATAAATGACCAAATCAAGATGGTCCTTGGCAGTGCTGAGCGAGAACCTTTGAATGAGCATGAATCTAGTTATCAGGATTCTATTGGAGGATTAAGTATTAGAGCCTCTATTGAGGATGCTTTATCCGCAATTCAACAGGGTAATCTTTCAGTAGCAACATTAAACTTAAGTAGCCTCCTAAGAGAAATTTATAGAGTAGGTGGAGATGCTTTGGTTGATAAACGAGATCGCATTAACGAGTTGAGGTAACAGAAAATGATGCTAGGTAGAATGCACAATAATATCCCGTGGCATATTAGAATCAGGCTTTGGTTCGTAAAACCAATTTACTCAGTCGACTGTGGCTTTGATCAACCCACAGTCATCATGTGCAAGTGGTTTAAAGGACGTTGTTATATTTTGCAAGAACTTACAGCAGTTAAATCTAAGGGTGAGTGCGTCGGCTCCTTTATAAATATAAACCATCGTTAAATTTTTTTATTAATTTATTTACTGCAGGCGGTTAAATTTTGGTTAAATTATTCCGTAGTAAGAGATGATTTAAGGCCATTTTAAGGTTCAAAGTGTGTTTTTTTATTTGGTTAAGACTTGAAGTCCTGCTAGTTGAAGAGGCACAT
>ERZ869921.269-NODE-269-length-35260-cov-4.221389_pt1 | contig 35260 bp, 67 predicted proteins | sample MGYA00579310_ERZ869921 | MGnify/ENA primary metagenome ERZ869921 (study PRJEB32216, sample SAMN09231816) | wastewater metagenome | place: USA: Maryland | collected 2016-06-21 | study: EMG produced TPA metagenomics assembly of the PRJNA472060 data set (Reclaimed... | reverse complement strand
TTGAAAAAGGTGAATTGGGAAAATTCTCTAAAGTTAAAGAAGAATTTGAGGAACTAACCGATGCAGTAGCACAGGAAAACAAGGTATTAATTGTTTGTGAACTTTGTGACCTTATTGGAGCTATTAAAAGTTATGGTGAAAATTTAGGATTTTCACTTGACGACCTGATAAAAATGATGTATACTACAGAATCTGCGTTTCAAAGCGGCGAGCGCGTAACGAAAAAAGTATAATGAAAACTTACATAATTATGTTAAAGCCAACATCTAGGCCAGATATGAATGCTGTAAAAGAAAAGATTTCAGCTTTAGGTGGCATTGTTTCCTTTATGCTTCCCAATTTCGGTATTATATTTGCTAATATGGATGAAACTACATTAAACGCACTAAAATACTTTAAAGAAATTCAAAATATTCGAGAAGAAAAAGCAATTTCAATACAATAATAAAAATGAAAAAAGCTCCCAAAAAACTCAAGATTTGGAATAAAGCAGCCGAAACTTATGTCAGTGATTGCGAGATGGGAACTCATTGTTGTTCTGAATTTGCAGTAAAAACAAATGGAGAAATTATTGAAATTATAACTGATATTTCTACAGGCTATACGTCGATTCAAGAAAATCCAGATTATTATTTTAAGGGAACAAAGATTGTCAAAGAAAAGAAGTACGAGTTAAGAGATTAAATTGCAAAATTATGGGATACTGGCACGAAACATGTTTTATATCCAACTTACCTATTATAGGAGATGGGCAGGTTGTAGCTTTACTAACGAAAACAGAGGGCGATATGGAATTCTCTATGGAATATCCTTTCTTTTCTATTATTTCTATAGCAAAGGGTACATTAGATCCATACGGGGAGCTTGAAAATATAACAGACGAGCATATTGGAGAAAAGTTAAAAAATTATAAATTCAATACAGACAAAGGATTTATAATGTTTTGTTATGCTGATCTGTGGCAAAAACTAGTAGCAAAATCAAAGGAATTTTTCGGATCTAAAATAGATGAGATTGCAGAAACAAATCCTAACGTCAAACTTTCTGAACTTGAAATAGAAATGATTTGTTTCTCAGCGTTCATGTATTATGCCAGAGCGGGATTTCCAGCAAATCTTCAGCGAGGTAGTCAAAGGACTAATACGAGTTGCAGAAAATTTATTGCGGAAATAACTTTGGAAAAAGTTGAAGAAATAGAAAAATTGAAAGAAAAAGATGAATAATTACATCACTATAAGTGCGATAGCAGAACTTACTACCCCAAACAACAAGAAATTTAAACATACAATATGGTTTGAATTTTTTGCATTACCGTCTGAATATACGGAAAACATTTTAAATTCAAAAAATCCTTTAGTTGAATATAAAAAATCGTTTAAGAAAAATATAGAGTCTTATGTAAAATATGCGGTAGATGACACCGAAATAAATTTTGCAAAAGAGCATATTGAAAACTTGAATAAATTCGTTAGAAAATGGAAAAATTTAGGTTTTGACATTGTTGTAAGTTCGATTAGTATAAATGATTATGAGGACGATGTTTAGATTTAAATAATATGAAACAAAAATTTTTTAATAATCTAAAGAAATATGGAATTGCCCTTTGGGAATTTATAGATTTAGCAATACCATTCGCGATTCTATCAATTGTATTTTCACTCGGTTTATATGTACTAGTTTTTGATATTGTTAATCATTTTATAGAGATAGAGCCTATAGTAATTTTTGCATCGACCTTTTTCATTTCCGCGCCGATTGTACACCTAGCTCTTAGAAAATTTTAATTTTATTAAACCTCATAGCATATGAAAGAGATGTTGACAGGGCGTTTAGAAAGTATTGTACCACTTCTAGAATTATTAAAAAATAACTTGCACATTCTTAAATCTCTGTTATATTGATTGTAAACTGAAATATAATTCAATGCTATTAAAATGCTATAAAGTTAATTTTTGCCGGGACCAAGAAGTTTGCGACGATAAAATTGAGGAAGTTGTAGTCGATACCGATTCAAAGCAATATCTATGCCAAACTCAAGGGAGAGTTCTTATACTCTGTAAACCAACAACTACCAATACCATTGGTATTCTCTCTTATTGGATAGAAAAAAATGATGCCGAAAAGGATTTAGCTAAAAGATTAAAGATCAAGGCTCGGCGTAAAAATAAAAATATCTAATGAAAGAAAAGCATCGTAAGGCTGCGGAAGTGATGATAAATTATATCATCCGCGATAAATTAATAGAACTTCGCGCCTACCACTCTTTATCTATGGAAAACAGCGAATGGATGAAGCAAGGGGCGACAGAACAGCGTGTAAAAGAACTTGAAGCCGATATCGAGGGCCATCGAGATTCTATAGAAATTATAGACGAATATATAAGTAAATTTGAAGTAAAACAATCCGATGAGCATAACCTTGAAAATTCCTGAGTTTTTCGTAAATGGATATTTTTGGAGTGGTGTTGGAGCCGCTACATTACTTTGGTTTTTACTTGTATATGTAGTATTAGGTAATGTAGGAAGTGTTCTTTCAGATATACTTTCAAGTTGGTTTCGACGTTGAATTATTCAAATAAAAAGACTGGTATGAGATCGTAGATGTAAGAAATTGGACGCACTGGACTAAAAAAAATCTTGACAACGAACCAATTTAGTGCTATAAGATTATGATCTGTTTTCTCCAAATTACTATACAAGAAAAAGGTAATAATGATTTTCGCGCTTTTCTTGAGTGGGCGGATCGTAAAACTATGAGTCTTTATGAGATTCGTGGTTATGGTGATACTCCGGGCAAGGCAGCGGATAATGCCTACGCTGAATATATTGAAGATCGTGAATTTTACTCGGATTATATAGGCGTTTGGGAATAACTATAATAACTATAAATAAAAAATAATATAATATATGAAATTTTTTGAATTTCGTCAAAATAATTCAGGCGGTCATTTTGATGTGGACGATAAATTAGCTGAATCAGTTCTCATTGAGGCGGATACCGCTGAAGATGCTATCTCTAGAGCCGAATCAATCGGTCTATATTGGGATGGCGTTGAAAACGATATGGACTGTTCATGCTGTGGGGATAGGTGGTATCGTCCTTGGTCCGATGATGGAATACAATTTCCTTACCTTTATAATAAGCGAATGTTTGCTACACCAGAGGATTATATGGAGTATATAGGAGGGGCTGGTTATGCTTGGACAAATCCCTACGGATATATTCACTATAAAGATGGTAGAAAAGTTGTTGTTCCCGCTAACTCTAAGGTTAAATTATAATTTTCCAAGATAGCGATAATAAAGAGGGATTTTCCTGACGGTGGACTGTAAATCCATTGCTACAATAAGTCAGGTGGTTAGCAAGAAGTTCGATTCTTCAGTCCCTCACCATTTTTTTATTTGACATTCCACAAAACTGTGGTATGTTATAATTATAAATCAATATTATTATTAAAACTATGATTTCACATTTAGATGTAACAACTCATATAAAATTTCCACAAGATCGGGATATTTTAACTAGAATGCTCTTTGATGTTAATATGAGACTGTTTCACTCTTCACACCGTTACAAACAAATTGTTTTAACATGTTGTGATTATATAGCCTGGTGTTCAAGTACGGAAAAAGAAGGTTATAAAAAGCCACATGGATTTTCCGGTGCTAACGCTGCTATTCCATTTAACATAATTGCAGTTCAGAGGAATTCAAAACCCTTTATTATGATCAATCCAGTTATAATAAAAGGATATGGTTCATTGATTTCCGAATCGAATTGCGGTAGTCTTACTTTAGAGAAACCAATTAAAGTTAAGCGTTTTGCTTCTATTGATATAAAATACTTTAATACAGATGGTATTGAGCAAGTTGAAACAAATGTAGATCGCCAACAAGGAGGTTTAACTATTCAGCATGAAATTGAACATAATTTAGGTATTTTAATTACCGATAAGAGTATCTAAAATATGCAAACGGAAAGATATAAATACCCCCGGACCTTCCATCTACCTTGGTCGCAGGGTTTGCAATCTGATGATAAACTAGCCACAGATTTAGATTTCTTAAATAAGGAAATTGTAGTAACCGAAAAATTAGACGGTTCTAATTTTACGCTTTATTCTGATTATCTACACGCTAGAAGTCTTGACGGCGTTAATCATGAATCATTTGCGTGGATCAAACAATTTCACGCCGGCTTCAAATATTTTATCCCAGAGGGATACAGATTGTGCGGCGAATATGTTTATGCCAAACATTCCATTCACTATACTAATCTAGAGAGTTATTTTTATCTCTTTTCCATTTGGAATGAAGACACCTGTCTTTCATGGAGAGAAACAGAGGAATTTGCCGCAACAACAGGACTGCATTTAGTTCCAGTTATTTATAAAGGTTATTGGAATGATAGCTGGGAATCTTTTCATAAAACATATTGGAATCATGATGAGAATAAGCATGAAGGATATGTAATTCGCAATGCGAGTGAAATTAAGTATGAAAATTTTAGCAGTAATATTACGAAATATGTACGCGCCAATCATGTTCAAACTAGTGAACATTGGAAAAATCAAAAGGTAGTAAAAAATAAACTGAATTGGTAATATGAAAGAAAAAGATAAGATCATACTCTGCGGCGATCTTCATGGAAAGTGGCGCTACCTTTCGCAAATTATCGAAAGACTTAAACTGACTGATAGCTACATTATTCAAGTTGGTGATTTTGGAATTGGAATGCTAGATGATATACACAGTTCCATGGAATATTACAAATATGGAATTACTAATTATGATAAACAGCGTCTCAAGCTTTTAAATAATCAGTTTCAAGAAACAAACAATTATTTGTATGCAATTCGCGGCAATCACGATAATCCAAAATACTTTGATCTAGATAATCCTCATAATAATCATAGTAATATAAAACTACTACCAGATTTTACCGAACTTAATTTACTAGGTAAAAAAATCCTTTTAGTTGGCGGGGCTATATCTATAGACCGGAATGATTTAAAACTCAATATTGATTACTGGGAATCGGAAAAATTTAAACTTCAAGAAGATTTTACTTATAATAAGTACGATCTAGTTGTGACACATTCTAGGCCAGGTTATTTTGGCAGCTATGTTCAAAGTGATTTTTATAAATACTGCATTAAAAGAGATAGGCAACTAATTCCTGATCTAGAAGCTGAAAAACAGCTTTTAAATCAATTGTTTGATCGTACACGGCCCGCTGATTGGATATATGGTCACTTTCATGCTTCCGTAAAAGGTGTTTATGAGAACACTAATTACCGTTGCTTAGATATTAACGAACTAATACAATATTATTAATGACTGAAATTGATATTGATAAACTATGGGAGAATTATTGTTCAGAACACACAGGACAAATCTCGCCAGAATATTTGAAGTATTCTAGAACTATTTTTAAAGCTGGCGCACAAGAAGCATTAAAAAGTATCAAAATCTTTTTTGTTGACAACGACCTGTCCCGTGCTACATTGTCGAGTGCAGTAGCTCAAAATAAATTCAAAGACTATAAAATTGTTCCACTATGCAAAAGTTAAAATCTAAATTCCTAAACAAGCAATCGACTCTTACTCTCTTTGGGATTCAAATGATTCTAGGCGAACCTAAGATCGAAACTCGCCAGCGTTTCATTAAAAGCCTAAAAAATCGAAAAATTTCTAATGAAGAGTCATTAAAGATTAATAATCTTCTTCAAAAGATGGCGAATCCCGATTTGAAAGAGAATGATGTTATTATTGCTAGCGGCTATTGTTCTAATACTATGATAGTTAAAGCGCAGTTCAAGGCTAGAATCATATCTATCTCCAATGGCAAAATTTTCGCTAGGGTCAAGGAGCTTATTAATCCTACAAATATGTCGCCTGCTATTACTTCTACAGTAACGGTACCAATTAGTATGAGTAAAAGGGCATGACTACTTTTAAATTAAAGCGGAAATTTCTAGAGAGATTCACTATCGAAGAATTACTAGTCATAGCAAATTATCTAGATATTCATCTTCTTGATACAAAGGAAAACCTTATCAACTATATTGTTGAGCAAACAATTGATGAACAAGCTGTAGCTTATATCGGCCATATTTATGAACAAGGACTCGGTTAATCTTAGTAATCTTAATGAATTTCTAGAGGGATGTTCGGCGTTACAATTATCACGGATACTTTATCACGTATTTAATATAAAAACGCTCGATCCAAAGACAATTTTAAAAAATGATATTAAAATTTTTGTCAATAGAAACATTGACTCTATCCAAAAAATCAATACTTACTTAAATGAGAACCGTAAGGATAGAATCTTTTATCTTTCTCAGATAGTTTATGTAAATACTCCTGGTATAAAATGCTTTGCACGCATTATAAAAATCAATAGCCGCTCATATAATCTAGAAACCATTGAGAATAAGCCTAAGTTACTATACAACACCACAGAGTTTAGTCTCAAGACATTAGAGGAACTAATCGGTGTTAGAGGTTATTGTTACTATGGCTCTAGTAGACTAAATGGGAAAGTTGGCAAGGTTATCAATCAATCAATCCAATTTCTTCCAGATGGTAGTAGCAATCCAATTCATCTAGGGTATAAATCTCTATTTCTAGAGAATTTATAAAATATGTTCGATATTGTAAGTTCCAATAAAAAACTTGACGAAATATCTCTAATGGAGAGTAACTGGGATGGATATGATTCCCCTCCCATTGAAAAAACTCTAATTGAAAAAGTTAGAAATTTTCTGAAAGAAAAGGAAAAAGAAAATACTTTTAAATATAAAGGGATGAATGTGTCAGCAGATTCTTCTATTATACTTCGTTTAGAAAAACAAAACATTTCTTATGTTTATGAATTCGATGTAGACGGCACAGGATTGATGATTTCTGAGGAAGGGAAAAGACCAAGTTTTTTTGATATTTATTAATCCTAACCCTATTGATAATAAATGTTACAAAAACGTAACTTGCCTTTTGGCAAAAATCATGGTAATATATATCATGATCAATAAAATAAAAAACATATACAAAAAACTAAAAACAAAAATCCATAAAAAAACCATAATTTATGCTTCTGATTTAATAGAAGATAATAATTGTTGGAAATAAATTAAAGATACGATCTTAAAATCGTTCTTTAATAGAGGTTAGTTAAAAAAGAGGAAAGTATGACAACAATAGAACAACTAAGAAAAGATGGCAATAAAGTAAGGGTATCACATTACCGAAGGACTTTAGCAGAAGTCACATGGAATAAAAATTTAATTAAATACTTGACTTATGGCAAACTCATGCTAGAGTCTGAGATAAGAGAGAAGGGACTAAAATTTGCTCCCACTGGGGGTAAGACAGTTCTTTTAATTACTACCAAAGATGGCAAGGATATTACATTAGAATATCGTTGCAACAATCAGGATAATTACAATAAAAAAATTGGAATCAGACTAGCACTTTCAAAATTACAATAATGGATGGGTGGGTTGTGTTGTTATGCCTAATGGCATACTTCTGGATTGGTTGGAGGCATGAGTAATATGAAAACAAAAATTGGTGATAAAAAAACTTTAATCAATATATTAAAGAGTAACGGATATTATTTAGATGGCGGCTCTAAACATGAGAAATGGACGAATGGACAAATAAGTGTTTTCGTTCCTAGGCATGAGAAATCATTTTCTAGAATGTGTGCAGAAAGAATTATAAAAACAGCAAAAATACTATTATAAAATGACATCAATATGGATCGAACAATTGAAAGATAGCATCAGAGAGGATGCTATTAAAATTTTAAACAATGTAAATAGTCGCTTTTTAACACAGGCAAAAATATACCGGGACTTTTACAGTAAATATGAAGCTAGATTTCCCGATGTATTTGCAGATTGGAAGTATTGTGTAAGGTCTTTCGTTAAAATACCCGAACAATATACTTTTGAATGTTACACTAGTTATCATGATTTTAAATCCGGCGCACTACCCCGCTATACCCATAAAACATTTTATAGCAGCTTTAGGTTAGATCACTTTAACCAAGTATTTTTCCCAGTAGAAGATTGTGTAGTTGTATTACTTGACAGTCCAAATAGTCCAATACTTTGTACTCATGTTCGATATGCTCAATCTAAAAAAGAACAAGGAGAATGGTTTTATGACAAAATGAATAAACATTATACTAATTATGAATTTGATTACCCGGCATTCTCAGAATCGTACAAGGGTAGCCCCCGCTTTTGGAAAGCTCCAAAAACAGAAGAATGCTATGGCATTGAACTAGAACTTTTATTTCCATCATTTGAAAAGAAAATTAATTTTGCAAATGATATTAAGAAATACTATAAGCCCTGGGTTTGTGAAAAAGACGGTTCACTAGATGGCGGATCTCCTGTTGGTCCTAGCCTTGAATTAATCGGTCCCCCGCTAGGCATTTATGAACTATTTGATGCACTAGATGGTATTTATAAGCTAATTGCTACTCACGGTGGTCTAGAGCCTCTAAAGAATTATGCTCTACATATTACTACTAATATTCAAAATTCTACTGTTCCAGAAATCCATGGAGCTAGATACATGGCTATTATTAATTCTGTAAACCATAGACATTTTTGGACTAAAATTGCGAAGCGTAATAATCCCTATAATAGAGAAACGGGTAAATACTACGCTAATTGGCTAGATTTTAATGATAATGACATCTCACAACTTATGTGTCGTGATACTTGGAGTTATCGTTGGGCGGAAAAACCCATTGATCATTACTATGCTACATTTCTACGTAAGGGTGGCAAATCTATTGAAACTAGAATCTTTAAAAGCAGCAATGATCTAAATTGGGTTAAGGCTGTTCTATGGCTTAATTATATTACTTGGAATTATGCTAAGAATGACGAGCCAATCGAATTATTCTTACCTTTTATCCTACGTCTAATTAAAAACGATCCATTCCTCGCTCCTATGCGAAAGATGAAATCTCTCTTCCAGTAAGAAACTTTAAAAAACTTCTTGCTTTTTTACAAACCCGAACTATACTATATACATGTGCGTAATCGTAAACAAACCAAACTCTGCTACATTGTCAGAGTCTACATTCAATAGCTGCTGGGACCGTAATGGCGACGGCGGCGGCTTCGTCGCTATCCGTAATGGCGAAGTTATTATGGAAAAAGGTATCATGGATAAGGCCGCGTTCCTAAGTAAGGTAAAACCTTTTTTTGGACGGGGATCACAATTGATTCTACATTTCCGTATTCAGAGTCGCGGCGGAGTATCTAGTAACCTTACACATCCCTTTGATTGCTCAGAGAAGGGTAGCGATGTTAAGCGTTATCTGTTCCATAACGGAACAGTTAGATGTTATTCTGCTCTTCCAGTGGGTCAATCAGATACTTCTACCCTAGCTGATTGGCTAACGGTATTATCTGATGAAGATTGTAAAAAACTACTTGCACATTTGGTCACCTTGGGCTATGGTAGGTTCGTGCTAGTAATTGGCAACGAAACCTTCTATTGGGGAGATCAAGAATCAGTAGTTAAAAATAAGGTATGGTATTCCAATACACGCCACGAATCCTGTGACCCGAAAAAGGATTCACGTGCTCTTATCGGAGATGGCGCTGTCTCTTGTTATTATTCAGAATTCAATTACTCTCAACCAAATAAATATGATCAAAAGCATGATAGGTTTTTTTTGGAGCAGCAAAAGAAAAATCATGATGAAAAGATTAAGCTACTTGAAGAAAGTCTTAAAAAGGAATCAAAGAATTCTAATGTAGCTGACAAACAATTCTCAGCATGGAGCCAGCAAATTATCAGTGAGTATGGCCTTGATAAGCTTACACTAGAAACAATTCGTGAAATAAATAAGTCGTCATCCGATACACCTATCTTAGATCATATCCTAGACCTTAACGCCTAAACTTATGTCAGAAATCAACTATATCGAAGTAATAGAAGAAGTGCTAATGAAGACCGCCCCCAAGAAAGCAGAAACTCCATTTAATAAGGAGTACGTAGCCGATTATGTACAACGGGTTAAAAATCATCTTGACAAAGACCCGTCCATTCCGATGGAGTTTACAGAAAAAGATACCAAGTTCTTTAGGGCGCTTTCTAATAAAATGATTCCTTATCAAGTAACCCCGGTAAATGGTATTGCTGTATTTACTTGGCAGGACTTTAGATTCGTACAGAGTCTAAATGGCAGTGGATTTATCCCCCATGGGCTTGAGACTCCAATTTACTGTAATCCCCTATCGAATCCAAGCTATTCTGCTTTTCCATGGGAAATCAGTGATTTAATTAAGGAAAATAAAATCTTTTGGGATGATCTAGCCAAGAAATATTCGGCGGATATGAATCAAAAGATTGTTTACTTTGACGAAAATTGGTCTATCAAGAATGTTCACCACAAAACTGGTAGGTCTTTATACGAGCAGGGACAGTGTTTTTCTAGTACAGTAGCCAGAAATAAGATTGTTTACAGTAAAATTAATCCATATTTTGCTGAACATAGCTCCGGTGCTAATAAAGCATTCGATATTCCCAAGGGCGAAGCTTTCGGTATTGAAATTGAAATGTCTTTTGCTCCTAATAACGCTAAAAATACCGAAGAAGTTATGACTGCTGTCGGGAAGAAACTACAATTCTCTCACTGGATGAATAAAAATTATCCGGGATGGATTTGCGAACGTGACGGTTCCCTCGAAGATCCTGGTAAGGGTAATGCTGGCCTATGCGGTCTAGAACTTGTTTCCCCGCCTATGACTTATCTAGACTTGCTTAATCAACTCCCAGAGATTCTTAAAGCAGCCCGATCTTATGGAGCTAAGGGCTATATCCAAGATAACGAGTATTTTGGCATTCATGTTACTAGTAATATGTATTATCCTAATTATGGGGAGATTGCCGATAGAATTATTTACCTTGTAAATAATGAAGATTTGCGGCCATTTTGGAGAGCGTCTGCTCATCGTAATGGAGATGCTGTTAATAGCTATTGCCCATTCCAAGATAATCTCAAACTTGGATCTGCTCTAAAGTACCAAATTCAAGCTGAAAATCATTACCGCTCTATTTATCCTAGACAAGGTCTAGGCGGTAAGGCAATTGAATGGAGAATTTTCAGATCCACACTTGCAACTGATGGAGTCTGTGCTATACTAGAACTAGTAAAGCTAACCCAAGACTTTTGTGCTGAAACAAGTCTAAAATTATCTTCAGATGTACTTGCAGATAAATTCGCTACGTTTCTTAAAGCCAAAGCTACTCCTAATTTTATGAGTTGGGCGGCTAACTTTAATGGATCGACTGTTCTAGAAATCATCTCTAAATCAACCAAGAATAATAATCTTAACAAATTCTATCAATAACAATGACTGGTCAAATTATTCATAAGCCTAAGGGCGTATCTCTGAGTAAGGAAATTTTTGAGAAGGCTCGGAAATTCAACTCTAGACATGTATCTGTAGCATATACAGAAAATAGGAATGGCAAATTAGTATGGTGTAATCATAACTATAATAATAATCAAACAATTGAGAATCTAGAATATTATTTAGATTCTAAACATGAATCTATATTTTTCTTCAATGGTTCGCAGGTAGTTAAAGAAGATGAATTGCCATTCTTTGATATTAGAGAAGATAATCGTTGGGTCTGGTATGCCCAAGAAGGAACAGCATCTATTCTAATTTCTGGTGCAGAAGGGCATTCACTATATAAAAACTTCACTAATGTTCTAAGCGTTAATGGTGCTAATGCTTTGCTAGATAAAGTAGCGCCACAGTTTGGTAGGCTTATTATTATTAATTCCGGTAAAGTCAGACGTACTGGTAATTGGAAGGAAACAGATGGATGCTTCTTTTCAAACGATGATCATACTAGGCAACCATATACCTATCATCAGTATCATAGTGGTAGTAGTAACTATAATAGCAATAATCATACTTCTAATAACCTAAGTATTCAATATCCAGTTACAAAGGTATCGACTGGTAATATTGTTATCGGTATTCCCGGAGAAGGTATGCTTAAATATTATGGATTATTCCTAACTAATAAAAATGCGTTTTATATTGACGATGTATACAATCAACAACTAGCCGCTCAGATTAAGCCATTAGACTTCATTGAAACTGTAGAAGTGGGCAATATAATTAAACACGCCCCATCTCTAGACGAAGTAATTAAGTTATTTGACGATAAGGTGCATTTCACTCTTAACCTAATTAGATTCGATGAAGCTAAGAATAGAACAAATCTAAAAGTTGAGGTGAATCCTCCGGCAAATTTGTCCTTGACAAATAATCAAAGAAAGTATATTTGTTCACAGCTACATATCAAGGCAATCATGTCTTCACAAGGCATAAGTTATGAAGAAGCAATTAAACAAGTAAATAGTTGTAAGGCAAACGATTATTCTAATGTTAGCGACAATCATTTAATTCAAGCAGCAGACACCGCAAATATCAAAGATTGGAACAAAATTCAATAAAACAAAACTATGAAAATTAAATTCAGAACTCCACACAAAACGCCCCTGGCTATTAAAGAACTATTACCTAAGTTTAAGGGACTGGGCACTGCTCTAATTCGTTTCGGCGCGTCTGTTAAATCTATTATTGAGCCTGCCACTATCACTATTAATAATCTTGATGCTATTAGAACTAATGCAGACAAGATTAAAATGAAGGAGATTTTCAAGGAGCAAGATATTCCTTCTCCTGATTTCGCTCCTAATACCCCAGAAGGTAGACAATATTTTAAGGATAAGGGTTATAATGTTGTCTTTAAAAAGCGTTTCCATCGCGGGGGAATTGGAATGGAACTAGTGCCTCTTGCTGAAATTGATAAATTTGAAGCTCCACAATATAAAGGCGGTATTCTCGAAAGGCGTATAAATATTAAGCGGGAGTGGAGAATTCATGTTTGTCCTCAACTAAACTTATTTTTTTCAGTTGAAAAAAAGAAAAGGTATGCTAAGGTAGGAGAAGTGATTCGCAACAACGAAAACTGTGTATTCAAGGCCGACTTTGAACAACCAGAAAATTGGGAAGAAGCACTAAATATGGCTAAGAAAGCTACAGAAGCTATGGGCCTAGATATGGCCGCTGTAGATTTAGCTTGGTCTGGTAAAGCGTTCTATGTTATTGAAACAAATTCTGCTCCGGGAATGGGAGAAAATACTTCAGAATGGTACGCCTATGTTATCACTCAATTGATCAAAGCAAAAAGAGACAACCCTTAATTCAAAACACAAAACACAAAACAAACATATGAGTAAGTATACTATTGGATCCGACCCAGAAATGGTAATTATGCAAGACGGTGTAGCTAAGTGTGCCATTCCTATTCTTGATTATCGTGATAAGCATAATAGGATTGACCTTGGTAATGGGTCTTCTATTTATTATGATAATGCCCTAAGTGAAGGGACCATTAAGCCTGCTGATAGCCCCGAGGGTCTAGTCGAAAGTTTCCGGCATCTATTCGGTCACTCTAATCTCTTTCTTAAAGACCGTAAGGCTGAAATTGTTTCGCTTGCTTCTGTAGACTTTACCTCAGAAGAGCTAAATAAGTATCCTGCTGCCCTAGAATTCGGATGTAACCCAGAAGCGGATATGTGGGAAGTCTGTATGTGTCCGCCGCCATTCTGCGACCCTGCTTCGGGCTTTAGAAGTGCAGGTGGTCATATTCATATTGGTCGCAAGGACTATAAAGAAAGCGATGATGATGCTTTTCTAATGAACATTGAATCTAAGATCAATGTAATTAGGGCTATGGATGTTATCGTAGGCACCGCGCTAACCGCAATGGAGAATGATCCATCTGCACCGGCTCGTAAAAAGCTTTACGGTATGGCTGGTCGCGCCAGATATGAACTACCTTATGGTGTAGAATATCGTACCCCCGCTAATGGTTGGACTGCTCATCCAGAAAAGGTTAAGCTTGTATTTAAGCTAAGTATGCTTGCTCTAGATTTTGCTCTAGAAAATCAAGAAATGCTTGACAGTAAGGTTGGTCTACCGTATGATGCAATCATCAATTGCATCAATTCTGGAGATAGCAAGATGGCAATGTCTCTCATTGATGAACTACCTAATAAAGGATTTAGAAATGAAATCGTTGCTCTTGCGAATCTCCCGTTTAATCCTTTCGTCGCACAAAACTACAATCTCTAATAACCTTAAATTAAAATAAGTATGATTAAACTAAACACAGACGAAGTGGCATACAGTCAAATCCATAGTCGAGGACCAGAGTTTTCATTCGTGTCCAAGCAACTACGGCAAACTCACCCGTTCTTTACATGTAAGGATTATCTAAATGATCATGTATGGAGCGAGATCAATGATACCGCTGTAAGTATCTATGGATTTAAAAATAATCCATCAGCTATTGCAGAAGACTTGAAGCTTGGACTTGATAAAACTCGAATTCTAATGGTTAATAAGGATGACCCTGAGTTTTCATCTAAAATTGCTAGTCTTTCTGATATGCTTACTCAAGTATCAAAGCATCTTAAACTAGCCGCTCCTAAGCTACACCAATTAGGTAAGCATAAAGCTAATGGGAAGGAATATTCCGATGTTTTTTATATTGAAGCGAGCAAGAAATGGTTGGTATCAACTCCAATGCTATCTCTATTTTCGCTATTGATGCGGGTGGGGCTTTCCCATAAGCCCGGCGATAATTTCCAAGATACTATTGAAAAAGCAGCTAAGAAGGAGATTCAACTATATAGCAGCAATGATAGCGAATATATCAATACTAGCCGCAGGGGTATTGATTATATTCTAAACAATGGCTATAAAATCTTTGGAGATATGCAAAAGAATTATCCTGCCGAAGCATCTACATCAATAATCCATAATACCGGAATTGTTAGCTTTGGCCATGGCTCTTTCAGTAAAAACCTTTTCGGTCATTGGCCGAATGTAAATTCTTGATAAATTCAATAACAATCTATGGATACTAATAAATTACAAGAAATTCTTAACGATAGAGCAGACGCGGAGCTTAAAGATTTAATTAAAAAAGCAACTGCCCAGCTTCCTGTTCGCACCGGACGAGTTTCATTGTCAACTAGCTGTGTTGATAATTTAAAATTTCTTCTCAATAAAGGTCAGGTAGATATAAGTTATTTACTTGAGGCATTAAAAGAAGCTAGTTTTGAGTCGGCAAAACATCAATTTAGAGAACGGGCCACAAAAGAGTTTCTACAGCGTGTAGAAACAACGGCGCTAGAACTAGATGAAATTCGTAGTCAAATTAGTAATTAAAAAATTATAATTAAATAAAAAATCTAAACAAACTAATCTAATAATATGAAAAATCTATTTGTTGTCGGCGGAAGTACAGATTATGCCAATTGGCTACTGCCAATGGGCTTTAAGCTCACAAATGAACGAGAAGAAGCGGATCTATTTCTCTTTACAGGTGGTGAAGATGTAGATCCAAAGCTTTATAATGAGCCAGTCGGAATGTATACTCATTATAATCCAAGGCGAGATCAATATGAAATAGATAACTTTAATTTTGCTAAAGAAAAAGGTCTACCTATGGTGGGCGTTTGTCGCGGACTACAGTTTCTTACCGTAATGTCGGGCGGAAAATTAGTACAAGACGTAAGTCATCCTAGTTTCCATCCATTCCATACCAAAGATGGTCAAATCCTACATATTAATTCACTACACCATCAAATGGCATTAGTGGATAGCGCGTTCACTAGCTTAAAAGAAGATGAGGATTATGAACTAATTGGTTGGACTGATCGTATTTCCGATCAACATTTTAATGGAGAAAATAAGGTTTATCCTTTCCCGGAAAATTATAGAGAACCTGAAGTGGTATTCTTTCCAAAGACTCGCGCTTGGGGAGTGCAAGGTCACCCAGAAATGCTTTTTGATAGCTATCATAGTTGGAAGTTTAATAAAACCATTGAATTCCTTCAAGGATCTGTAGACCAATGCCTATTTCAATCAAACAAATAAATGATTCATCCCTAGGCAGAGGGGGTAGCTCAATGTGTTTTGTTAAAGATAATGCTGGACTTTTATATTTTTGCGACTACTTTTCAAAGAGTAAGGCACAAGTCACAGCAGATTGCTATAACTTACACGGATCACCGTCTAAGTCAATTATTTACACAGATGAGCTATCCCTGTACCATGGGATAATTCAATTAGAAAATACAAACTTAAAACTATACTTTTCTGAAGAAGGTAATTTACTATTAGGTACATGTGAATTTTACAATGAGATTATGCCTCATGTACTTTACTATTTAGAATCTAAAGATTCAACTTACGAACTAGGAGATTTTTACTATGTTAATAGTAACCACTCTCTCTCCGAAGCTCCTAAAAACTTCAAATACAAACTAAAAATATAATATGCTAATCGCTGTATACGGTTCACTTAAAAAGGGTCAATATAATTTTGATCGGTTTATTCAATCAGGTTTTAATCTAGAATTTGTTAAAGAAGAAGTTATTAACGGATTTGATCTATATGATCTTGGTTATTATCCCGGAGTTAAAGTTACTAGTTCAAATAATCCTTTGACTATTCATATTCTTCAAGTGGATCAAGAATGCTTTAAGGTTCTAGATAGAATGGAAAAAGGAGCAGGATATTCACAAAAAGTAGTTGCAACTTCTGCCGGAGATGCTATACTATGGGTATACGAAGGCGACATCAGTATGTGCCGCAAAATTCCATCAGGTAATTATTAATGTTTTTCATCGAAAATGGTTTGCTTTATTTAGTTATTGCCCACGATACTCCAAAAGACGATCAACAGTTTGTAGAATGTTTTTTGGTATCCAATCCTTGCAATAACTCAGTTTTCAAAAGACTAGATGTCTTAAAGAAACTTACTAATACCTATGACTGTTTTCGTCTAGAGCAAAAGGTATCGCACAGATTGATGTTTCATACCAACGGCAATCTGTATTATTCTAGGTCGCCTATCTCACAAAATGAAGATTATTATTCTTTACTATGTATTGATCCTGTCATGGGTATCTATAGACCGGGCGAGCAACTTTATTGTTCTAGGAAATTAGTTCAACCTGCTCCGCAGAAATTTACAAAATTAATTCACATTCAACCTAAACTAATATAACAATATGCCTAAAATCGGTATCGTCGGTAATTTCAATTCAGATAATCAACTATGGATCAATCATAGTTATGTAGATTATTTTGAGCAATTTGGTGACACAAGTATTATTAATCCTTATACCGAAAAGGTTAAGGGATATGATCTACTTGTCCTCCCTGGTGGAAGTGATGTTAATCCATCCCGGTACGGTTCACTATATCACAAGGAAGTTAGTCTTCCTAACCGTGCTTATGAATATTTTGATCAAGCCATTCTACCGGAATATATTCAAGCACAAATTCCTGTATTTGGGATTTGTCGTGGATTGCAAACTCTAAATGTTCTATTCGGAGGAACGCTTCACCCTCATGTATCGGAACCTAGTTCTTATAATGATGGATGTTTCGCTCACTTTGTAAAGATGGAAGAATCCTTTAGCGATGATAACAATTATTATGCTTGCTCTTCTAATCATCACCAAGCTATCGCTAAACTAGCAGATGGGTTTGAAGTAGTAGCGTGGGGCTATGATTCCACTCACTCAAAGGGTAATTATTATCCTAACCCTACTAAGAGGTTGCAAATCGAAGCTATCCGCCATAAAGAACTAAATATTATGGCCGTACAGTTTCATCCCGAAAAGAATTTCAATGGACAAGATTCACTTGAAATTAATGAAGTTCTAGTAAAACCAATGCTAGAAAAGTTGATGGCTTAATTATTCTTCTAATAATATGGAGTATAGCGTTAATATTATCATTAAAAAGAAGGGTGAAAATATACCAAAACAGTCAGCTTGTTTTAGTACATTTTCTTATGACAATTCCCCTGTGACTAGCTCTAGGATTTATATTCAAGTTGACGAGAGTATTAAAGATCCATATAAATACGTTGAATTTGTAAATGACTGCTTTGGATTTAAAACTTGTGAATATAATGACCTAAAAGATAGCACTTTTGAGTATTTGGGGTCAGAAATAAAACCCATTAAACGTAGTTCTACTGGTCATTATTTAGAGTTTTATAATTTTGACGAACAGTTTAGAGAGTATAACAAGCGCACTCTTTTACTTCTTACATTTCTAAGATATTTACAGGAGTTCCCAGAAGTAGTTACATTTTTAGAAGCTAATGGTTATTCTTGGGAGAATCTAAAGGATGCGCATTTTCATTGGCACAAGATTATTCATCTTGTGAAATATTATAATAAATGCCATATGATTTGCACTGATCCCGCTGAATTATGTTCATTGGAAAAATTTCGAGATAATATTAAAAAATCTGATCTTAGATACGTTTACAGCTATACTTCATGAGTAAAAAAATAAACGAAGAATACACGCTTTTAGCCAAAGTAATTTTATACGGGCCAGAAGTAAAGCCAATTCTGAAAAATGAATATGACATTCGCAATGGCTATTGTGTATTACAAGGCAGTCAAATTTATATCTGCGGAATGCATGTCCATCCAGATAAAACCCGCGATCAATTCTCTAAATTAGAACCAAATAGAGATAGAAATCTTTGTATTACTAAAAGTGAATTTCGCTGGCTTAAAGAAAAAGTTCAAAAGGGTTACATCATTCTTCCAAAGAAGGTAACTTATGTAAAAGGCAAAATTAGAATTGAACTAACTATTGGCAAGCCTATCAAAAAGTATGATAAGCGTGAAGTCGAAATTGGTAAAATTCACCGAAAAGAAATGCTTGACTTTTGAAAATTCTGTGGTACTATGATACATGAACGAGAGCTTTGAAGAAAAAAACCTCATTCACCTGATAAATTGGGCTAAACAAAATAAAAAGTCTTTGCAAATTAGAAGACAATTTCATGTTGCCGCTATTTATCAAAGAAAGCGACTGATTTCCTTGGCCATTAATACGGATAAAACACACCCGGCTATGAAACCCTGGTATCCGTATTTTCCTGGCCTAGGCACTCACGCCGAACTAAATGCAATTCTTCAAGCGGAAAAAATTGATTTTTCTAAATCTACTTTGTATGTAATTCGTATTGACAATAACGGTAATGTAGCTGATAGTAAACCTTGCTGCTATTGTCAGAAAATGATCGAGTCTTTTCAATTTTATAAAGTAATCCATTCATGATTGTTTATCACGTTACATCTCTAAAAAAGCTTGACAAATATCGTAAAACAGGTAAGATTCTAGCTCCCGTTCGAGCCTGGGAAAATATTGAACAGGCTCAGAGAATGAGTCTTTCAACTGGTCGCCGGATTATTCTTAGACTCAAATTTCCTGATAATGCTCCTAAATTAGAAGGTCATTTTAATCAAGCTAGAGTTCTCAAGTACGATCTTCCATTTTCTAATTTCTCCTAAACAAAACCAAAACCATAAATAAACCATGAAAACTAAAATCCAAAAGGTATATACCCGGAATCGCCATAATCCAAAATCAAAGCTACGTGGATATATCGCAGCCGTTCGTAATGAAGATAATTCGGTGACATTTGGTTTTTCTCTATGCCGCCGGGGAGATAAGTTTGATAAGGGCGCTGGCATTAGCGGCGCTATTGATCGCGCTGTAAATCGTGATCATACAATGGCATCTTCTATTAAACAGCAATTTGCTCATTTTCACGAACAAGCAACCAAATATTTCACTAAACATACTCCTGATACACAGGTAGCTCCTATGGAGGATTATCTATTTATTTAATGGAGTATAATAATTAAAAGGGGGTAGAGCAGACAGACAAAAAATAAAAATAATACATCGGCAAGTCGCGGATGATTCGTTGGCCGCGTTAAAAATCGAATCAAAAAAATAAAAGACGAAGATACACAAATCGCCAGTCTATTAGCAGAAGCTGCTGAAATCATCAGCAATCCCGATGCCTATCTAGTTGAGGCAGAGGCTCTAGCAACTGCATGAACTAGAAAAATCTCATGATGGTTTATTACTTTGGGTCATGAGATTATTTAAAGTAAATCGCCGCAAGGCTATTCCGGTAGGAAGAAAAAAATACAAAAACTTGTAATTCCGTAATATTGTTATTGTTTTTTGAAAGAGGGGTGCGACTCCCCTCCTACTCCACCAATTAAACACCAAAGACCTCTTCGTCTATATGGTTAGGACGTAGCCCTTTCAAGGCTAGAAAGCGAGTTCGATCCTCGCAGAGGTCACTTTAAAAAAAATGTATTTGTCAATTTTCGTTGTTGTAATTTTTATATATTTCTTTTACTTTAGAAATATTATTCTTGATTTTCAAGTTGGTAAAAAGATTCAAGACTTTGAATCACGTTTTAGTCAGATTGAGAGTAAAAATGATTTAGTTTTATTTCGTTATGAACTAGGAGAATTTACTTGTTCTCATTGTATGTCTATTAGCCAACATCGCCAGCTCCGTGCATTGATGACCCAGGTAAATAAAAAACTAGGCTATAGTTTGTAATTTCACTTGCGTTTTTATAAAAGTGTGGTACTATACTACATGAACACATACTCCCTTTGCTGCATTCACAACGGTCTTGCCAATACTGGTAAAAAGTTTCGTACAATGACCCTCAAGCGGTTTAACCAACTCAATCGCAACGAAGCAAATAAGCTTCTTGGTGAGATTTATCTCAATAATCTTTATGTAACTAGATGCATTCTCAATGAGTGCGTTGCTAAAAATTGGGCTTATCGTATTAGTAGCTCCCTTTTCCCACTAATTACTGAGCCTAATTCCAATATCAAGCTAGAGGAATTGCCTCAGTATCATCAAATTTGCGCTGAGTTTGACCGTATTAAGAATCTTATTCGCGATACAGGTATTTCTGTTTCTACCCATCCTGACCAATTCAATGTATTGGCTAGTGATAATCCGAAAACAGTAGATTCTACTATCAGAGAGCTTAATTTCCATGGCTGGCTGCTAGATCAAATGGGCGCTCCACAAAATTACTCTGCGCCAATTAACATTCACCTCAATACTTATAAAGGTGATCTAGCTACTATTGCCGAGCGTTTTAGATACAATATGCAATACCTTTCAGAATCGGTTAAGGCTCGCCTTGTTGTAGAAAACGAAGATAAGCCTAATTCTTGGAGCGTTGCAGAATTGCTCCAATATCAGCATATTCTAAATGTGCCGATTACCTTCGACAATCTTCATCATAATCTTAATCCCAAGGGTATGACTGAAGAAGATGCTTTTCATAGCTGTTACAATACTTGGCAGCTATACGGTAATTATATTCCACGTTTCCATTTTAGCGGCAATGATGATCCATCTAATCCTCGCAGCCATGCTGATCTCCCTGAGTCTACTCCTAATAATTACAATAAACAAGTAATTTGGGACGTGGAATACAAAGGTAAAGAAAAAGCCATTCGTCAAATCCTTGCTCTTAATTAAAATGTTTTCGTTTCTCATTAATCTACTCAATAAACCAAAGCCAGTGGCACCTGAGATTCTAATCACTCCCCCTATTCAAAGCAGTTCGCCTCTTTTAAATATTAATCCACCAGTTCCTAGGGAAAGATTTAAAATTGGCAGCTTAATTAAGAATGGCAATCATCAACACTATCTATATCTAGGTTCCTATATTGGCATTGTATTAAGCCCCACGGCCAATGATAAAACCTTTCGGCTAAATTATATTACAAAAGTAACAGATACCATTTTAGATTCGTGTGTTAAAAATCCCGTTAGAGAAATAACGATTCTAAATAACACTGCTAAACCATCTACCGGTTTATCTCTTTATTCATACCTGCATTTTTTATACAACAAATTTTATTATAACGATATTTTTATTGGCTTTTATTTGAGTAATAAGTATTATTACCATAATATTAGTTCAAACTATCACTCGCCTGTAGCCTTAGACAAGGAACAGTTTGATCTCTATAACAATAGATATGAATTTTGTCCATCTAAGTTTTCCATGAAAGTAAAAATTCCCGCTTGACTTATTGTCAAATAGATGTATATTATAACATGTTCCTCAAGTTTAAAAAGTTTTACAAGATAAAAGCTTTTGATTACTCGGCTAATAAAGAATGTTGCATTGTATTCTTTTTAGCGGATTCCGGCCATAAGATTCTAGTCAAGGAAGTTGATTTTTTTAATAAACTTTCAGATACAATGTCTTATGAACAAGTAAGTTCAATTACTTTAAATAATAACAATAACAAAAATTTTGAGATTTGTTTTCAAAGATACGGTAAGGCTACAATCCTAATGAAGGAATCAAAAATTTTCCGTATTATTTCATTTACTAAATCAGAATATACTAAAAGGCCTGTTTCTATTTACATTGCTGATACTGCAAATTTACAAGCCGCCCCCCGTCAATTCTCTTGCGAATTTAAGCTATGATTTATCCACCAGGTAGTTTACTAAGTAATAAGCATAGTAATACGTTTTATTACATCACATTACAGCCAAAAGATAATTATAATATTATAACCTCAGTAGAGGTATTGCAAATTTACGCACAAAAAAACAATGACTGTATTATTTGCGAGCCTAATTGTATTGCTTGTAAATTTGTTGTAAATACTCGCGATTATCAATTAGTCACTGATATTGACTATATTCAACATACTCGATGTAATAGGTCAAGAGTAGTTTTTAATAAAAAAGATGGTAGTCCTAGGTTAGCTGTTTATGATTATTCAGAAAGAATTTATCACCTAATTAATTGGACTGGACCCGACCGTTATTCAACTATTAACGGGTTTGAGTTAAATAAAGAATACGATTCAGCGCCACCAAAATACGAAATAAAACTCCCATATACAGTATGAATCCAGCTAATAATATTCCTAACCCAGACCAATTAAAGCAACTGTCAAAGAAGTATACAAGCCAAGAAATTACTATCTTGTGGCTGATCAGTGTTCTAATTAAAAATAGGCGGGTTAGAACAACCTCGGAAATGGCGGCTGAATCGTTTATGTCTAAGGGATATACAGTAAGCAAAGAAGAAAATGTCTTTCTAATTGAAATGCCTTAAAAAAGTTCTTGCATTTCTCTAGGACTGTGGTACTATACATCATGAAAGAAATTCACTCAGCATTTGATTCTGTTGTTGGTCAGACTGAAGCCAAGCAACTCCTGACTTATTCTATTCAATCCGGTCTTAATGGCGGCTCTATGTTGTCGCCACTAATTAAAGCTCCGGCTGGGGTTGGTAAAACTAAAATCTCTACGGCTTATATTGACGCTCTAGAAGAAGGCGGTTTTACTGTTTTGCGCTTTTCTTCTCCAGAAGAATTCCGGTCTGAAGGTGAAGCTTATGATCAATTGGTTCACACTATTGTTAATGCAGATAAATACGCTATCTTTATTGATGAAGTCCACCTGATTGACAATCGTAAAACCGTTCGCCTTGAAAAGGTAAAAGCCTTTCTCATGAAGGCTCTCGACAAGGAAAATAACGGCAAGGCAATTCGTTTTGACGAAGAAAACCTTGTGCATTTTGATCGTCGTCGCGGCAGCATTGTTCTTGCTACTAATTTCCCGGATAAATTGGATAAGAGCGGGGCATTTCAAAGTCGATGTGATATGATTGATCTTAAAGCTTATTCTGAAGATGAGCTTATTGAAATTCTTCAGATTATGCTCAAGGATATGAATATGCAGCCAGCTAATCCCGAAACCCTTAGGGCTATTGCTCAAACGGGTCGTGGCACAGCGCGGCCTATGAAAACTATCCTTGATCAAATTATTATGCAATTTGAAGCTGAAGGTAGGGATAAAAGAACAATTAATCGTAAAGATGTTCTCAATGCACTTCGTATGTGCCGTATTTATCCACGGGGAATTACTCCTAGTGAACTTATGATCATGGATTTCTGTAAAAATCCATATCGTGATAACGTAGTTATCGCCCGCTTTCCTAATTTTGATGGCGCTAGTTTCCGTAAATCTAAGAGTTATCTTCTTAGCTTGGGATTTGTCCAACAAAATGCAGACGGGGTATCGACTACCGCCCGTGGTTTTGAATACCTTAAAAAGCTCCGCGAATCTAAAATGATTGATTCAATTTCGTAAAAAATCACTTGCAATCTCCAAAATCTAAGCTATATTATACTATGATCAACGCAACACTAAATTATACAGCAACTAGCGCCGATGAGTTTCTTTCTATTGTTCAAGAGCTTCGTGCCATGGGGGGAGTAAATCTTTCAACCAATGTGACTCCCGTTAATCCTAGCGCAGTAATTAAAAAGCCAATGGGTCCGCTAGAAACTCTATATGTCACCACTACAGGTAAATCTATGCGGTGCCAACCGGGTCTAGATAGGGAGAAGGTAGCCGCTGAAAGGCTACGTAGCATTGGTAAACCAATTACCTCAGGTGAACCTTCAAGGATTTATCAGCAAGATGAACCATCAAATTCTGTGGATCTCCCAGAAGATGATGTATTTGGTTCACTAGGTCATGATGATGAAGGCTATGTGGTTTATACTGCGCCGGATAATGAAGACGAAAATCCTTATTGATTATGAAATTACTACCTATTCTGCCGAATAAATTCACTGTCTGTGTATCGGGTGGAGTGGATTCTATTGCGGCGGCGGACTTTCTTTCCAGGAAAAGAAAACGAGATATTACCTTGTTTTACTTTAATCATGGAACTGAGTTTGCTGACGCTATGGAAAAAAAGGTCGTAGCTTTCGCTGAATTTATCAGAAAGCCGCTAGTTATTGGTCGTACCGATAAAAAGCTAAAAACTGAAGATGATTTTAGACAAGCGCGACTTGATTATATTTACTCTTCAGGTTGGAAATCGGTAGTTACCGCTCACCATCTAGATGATGCCGTAGAGTCTTATTTGATGAATATGTTTCGCGGGCATTATAATTGGAAGGTACCAATTAAGCCTATCTCTAAACATACCCTTCATAATGGTGAATCTCTAGATATTCTCCATCCGTTTCTTCTCAATCCTAAAAAGGAACTCATTAATTATGCTAGATACAATCAACTAGGTCATTTTATCTTTGAAGATCCTAGCAACAAGATTTCCTTTTGCAGAAGAAATTTTATTCGCAATGAACTATTGCCTCTACTCAATCAGAAGCATATCGTTTTGAATAAGATTGTTAAAAAGCAATACTTAGACTATGCCGCCGAAAACTACAAACAAAGATATTCTTAAAGAATTATTGACAACTTACTTTTCTCTAGTAAATAAAGAGAACAAAAATTCCACGGGAGTGGGAGATAACAAACTTTCATCACAAATTGATGAACTAGAAAAACGAATCAAAACCCTACAAGAAAAAAAACAAAATGAAGAAGTTTGAATTTAACGAAAAGTTTACCCAGATTGATTTTTTCAATATGGTCCGCGACAAGCAGTGGCTCTCTAACTTTATGAAGGAGAATAATGTTACTGGTTGGCCGCTTGCATTTATCTATAAAAATCAAGGGTGCATCTCATGGTAATCCGCACATCAACAGAAAAGCATAACCGAAAGTCGCAAGAAGATAGGCTCTACGTACAGACGAACGGAATGCAGGTTGTAGGGGCCGTATTTGACGGTCACGGGGGACATGAGTGTGCTGACAAGGCTGCGCTTGCCGTCGCCTCTGACGCCATTCCTACGTGGCTAGACGACATGCCCGACGATGAAGCCAAGGAAAACTTTGCAGTGGTCTGGCGCAAACTATCAGGCTATTGTTTCCTTGAAGAATCCGGCTCAACAGTAACGGCTTTTTATTATTCTAAGGTTACTAAAAAGGCTATTATTTGTTGGATGGGAGACTCGCCCGCGTTTATCTTTCATAAGAAAAAGAATTCATATAAACGAGAGGAAATCACTCTTCATACCACAGACAATAAACCAGAGCTTCAAAGAGCCATTGACGCTGGCGGCTATCATACCGCATGGTATAAACGATACATCTTTACCGATAAAAACTTCAATGCAGGTCTTCAACCACTTCGTGGTTTGGGAGATACTAAATTCGGAGAAATTATCGGCAGAGAGCCAGAAGTAAAGATAATTGACAATGTTTACAAAATCATTGTAGCTACCGATGGTTTACTCATTAAACCAGAAGAAGATGATTCTTTTGAAGATTTAATCAAAAAGAATACCGCTTTTTGGATCAGTAAATATGGGACAGTCAATGATAATGTATCTATTATCCAAGTAGAGTCTTAACTATAAGGAGCTTTCTCTTTCTTCCAAAAAATTAATTTTTGAAAGATTCTTTGGAAAAATCTTTTGATTTTTACTTTGCGAGAAATTTGAATGTCCTCTTGACCGAACTTGGGTGTCTTACGACCCTGCCAATTAGCCCCCATATCAGAAGAGTTACTATCTAAATGGATAACCACTATTTCAGGTAGTAACTCTCTTTTATTTCTTGGAAACTTTTTAACGTGCAATACATCTGTGCGGTCGCAAAAATCATGTTCAGTAGGATAATCAGAAACATTAGATCCTTCTGGGTGCCATAATTGGAAAAATCCAATTGGTTCATATCCTGAGTTGAAGTTATTATATTCGCATATCCTAACTCCAATTGGGAAACGATTTAAGTGAATGTATATGTAGCTTTCTTGTATTTGTTCCGGTTCGTCAATAAACTTCATCCATTCTTTATAAGAGGGGCACATTAAACGATCCACTCCATAGAGTTTATCAGATTCTAGCGGTAATTTTTCTAAGATATAGCGAGTTAAAGGTGGTAAATAAATATCTGCATCTAGATGTATTACCCAGCCCTTTTTAGAAAGATGTTTTAATCCTTCGTTAATTGCCTTGCCCTTATTAAAGGAATCACCGTTTTCATAAAATACATCTGTTTGCAAGCAACGAACGTGATAAAAATCGCAAACATCTTTTGTTTTTTGATCTTTAGTGTCAGTGACAACAATTAGATTATCAAATTGATTTCTGCTATGGGGCAGAGTATGAGCGAGGAAGTCGCTATAGTTAACGCAAATAATAATACCTTCTAAATACATAATTTCTCCTTTAATTATGTTTACACATCTTAAATAATTTTAGAAGAAAATACTTGATTTTTATTCAATTGATGATATAGTACATATAATAATGCTTCTACAATGTTTTAAATAAACAAATGAACGAATATGAAAAATCTAATTTAGCGGTAAAACTTTTAAGGCATCTTATAACAGAAGATGTTATAAGAAAAAATGTTCAAATTCATCGTGCCCTTCGCAGGAATTTTTTATCAGGACGTAGAGAATTCTCTCCAGATCAAAAAACTGCATTGGATTTGTATCAACAGACAGTAACGTATATTACTGATGGTTATGGTCCTATATGGATGATAGAAAAAAATCCTGATTTAGATATAAAAAATCTTGCTAGTAAATCATTAGAGATATTGATCAATGATTTCCAATTTGTTAAATCTTTAAAAGATTGTAAATTAGCATCATTGAAACAGGTTGGAATTTTATATGCATTTGAGGAAATAATTGGCACAAAGGAACATAAAAGGCTTACAAATATACATCTGTTCTTTTAGAATAGTATTTGGTTTCAATCAATAAATAAATGAATAAATATGAAAAATCTTGACAATTAATTTTTGGGGTATATCGTAACGAACAGTTTGCTTCCGTAGCTCAATGGTAGAGCAGTAGACTTTAAAAATAAGAGCGTTCATATAGAAATATATGAAATGAATCGGGCCATATGCGGGAAACCCCTTAGAGCTTAAACTACTTGAAAAAGTAAAAATGTTTAAGATTGGGCAATCCGCAGGAAACTATCTTGAAAAATTAAAAGTTTTTAGATAGGATCCTCAGAGACTTTACGCCTGACATCTGTAAAGATGATGATAAAGTCCAGACCACAACGGAAACGGTCAGCGAAAGCTGAAGTGGTAAGTTAATCTATTGGCTGTGGGTTCGAGTCCCGCCGGAAGCACCAATTTCATAGAAGTAATGAAAAAAATTGAAAAAATTCATAAAGCTATAGATGATACCAGTAAATCATCTAACTTAGATAAAATTCACAAATCTATAAACGATAGTGAACAAGAGAACGTAAGACTCCAGAAAATGGTGGATCAGCTATTAGATCACTGTCAAATAGACGAGTGTACTATTTGTGCGGAAATAGTTTGTCCACATAAAGATCCACTACATTTACACCATGATGGTTGCCCATCATGTCATTCATAAAATTAAATCATGAAAGAGGAAAGAGATTATTATCATGACATTGATGGGCAAAAAGTCCCTGATGAAGAAAATATGATTGCATTCCTCTTGGACGAGTGTATCGTTTGCATTACGGGATTTCAAGAGAACGCGGGATTATGTATTAATGTGAATGATTTTTTCGGTCCCGGTTCGGATGCGGAGACTTTTCCTTATGAAGATATTCCAAAATTATTTGATTTGTATAAGGAAAAAGGTTATGATGGCGTAACCGAATATGTAGCACAAAAAAGGGGAATTGAAAACATATCATGGAGAAAGAAGTTGAAACAATGACTTGGGAACAATTTATTCAATTATATATGAAAACAGTACCTTGGAATGAATTTATTGAAGTGATTACGTCAGGAGACATAATTTATAGATATACATACGTAAACACTGGCGGCAGCGGAATCGAAGATAAAGGTAAAGTAGTTGAAATAGATGGCGTAAATAGAACCTTATGGTTACATTACAATTGTATTATCAATCAAAAATATAATCAAAATGTCGAAATAAAAGACGGTCATTATGTCATTTACAAAAAAGTATGGGACGAAGAAGACACTGGTAGAGAGGAAGAAGTTGAAGGCAATAATGGGTTTTATTATAAGCAACCCATTATGAAAAGATTAGATACATATCAATTAATTCCGATTCGGGTAGAAATCTTTAAAAAGGTACAGCTATAAGAATGATAATTCAAGAAATAATTTATAATGGAAGAACTGCAAAAGAGTATCAAACAAAAGAACTTTATATGCAAGAATATTCTTCTCATATTGGATACGGAGCCAGTGGAAGTTATGACGATAAAACAAAAATCGGAATTATTCATAGCCATTTAAAGAAGTGCAAAGAACTTGAAAAAAATGGTTACAGAAACTTACATTTCTGTAATGGCGGTGACGATGATATTCTTATCATTGATCACGATAACAAAGAGTTTGCTTTTGTTGAATACGGTGATCCAATTGATTTAGGATCCCAAATCTGATCTAGAATCTATTCGGAATTTGTAGAACATAAAAATTGACAATCACAGGAATATGATGTATAGTCTACTATATGAGCAAATTTGACTACATCCAGCACCAACTACCTAATACGATTATTCAAATTGATGAGGTAATTGCCGCTAATAATTATTCCCCAGAAACGATGGAGAGGATTAAAAATACGAAGGAAATTGTCAAATCGGCTATGATTGCCATTAACAATCTAGATATTTTCTTAGATGATAAGATTGGAAGCGAATCATTTAGACGAGAATTGGACGATGAGCTAAGAAAGCTAAAATTAATTTAAATACCTAAAATGCCCCCGTGGTGAAATGGATATCACACAAGCCTTCTAAGCCCGGATTCTCTGTTCGATTCAGAGCGGGGGTGCCAATTTAATTATGAGTGAATATAAAAAAGTAAAGATTAAGCTTCCAAAGGATCAAAAGATTGTGAGCGAAGATGATGGAGGAGTAAAAATTCTTCCCGAGGGAATAAGTATACAGAATTTGGCCCATAGTTATAGTAGCATTAGTGATTTTGCGCGTGATCTAAATCAAATTCCTGCTTATGATGTTGGGTATACCTATTCTAATCCTTATGGGGAGAAAATGTTTTACTCAACGCCGCAGGTCGCAATAGAACGCAAATTTATTATTGACGTACCATTTTATCAAGTTGGCAAGATTATGGAGCATTTTAAAGATCGTGAGGATATGTTCTTTCTTCTTGTGGGCGGGTCTGATTGGTCAAGTATCCCTCATGTTCGTGGGACAGTTTCCATAACAGATGAAACACTAGGAATAGTAGGTTCTGTGTCAGAATGGTCTGCCGCAAGTCCAAGTAAAATGCTGATGTTTATGAGAGAAATTCTTCAATATTCATGTTATAATGTCGTAGTTTCTTTCTTGTTTAACCATCCACACGCTAATTCAAGTATTTTAACCCGTGCGGCAGAAAGGATCGGCACTCATTATCTATTAGCAGAAACAGTTGTAAAGGAAAATGCAGCCGATGAGGAGATGATTCAGCGTTTAGCTAGCGCCTCCCGTCCTATACATTAAGATCCCAAATATATAAACACAGCAATATTTATGGATAAAAAATTTATTCTTACTGTACCCAAAGAAAAAATAGGTGACATTATACAGCATTTTGGATATCGGGATGATATAGCCTATGTATTCGTCGGTTCTAAGATACCTTGGATTGATACTATACTGAGTTTTTACCGGGGATTATCCAATTATATTTGGCATTTACTATGTGAAGAAGAGGAAACTGAATCTATTTATATTAATAGAATTAGCGAAAAACTTAGCACAATTGATAAAAATATTGTAATCACCTATGTTGATAGACAATTTAGCGCATTTCCTATAGTTATCGCTGTAAAGGTAGATGGAATGGGAAATCATTATAGTTTGTGGCCCGCTTATTATAAAAATCCCTGTATTTAAAAAACATGAAAATTGAAAATGTTCCTGGTATCGCTATAATTAGTATTAGTCTCATTGGTCTTATTTCTGTATTATTTCTAACACTTGAACGTGATAAAATAAACACTCTAAAAGCTGAGAAGCAAAAATACATTAAAGTCCTCCTTGATCATGATATCGCTTATTATAAACACAATAATCAAGGCGAACCTGTATTAATCATTGAGGAATTAAAGAAATCCGAGTGAAAAATTCAAAATCAAGCTTGACTTTTTCAAAAATAGCCGTATATTAGATTCATGGACATTCACATCGTATCAAGTTTGAATCCCCAGCAGTCTGAGGAAAGAAAAAGGAAAATTTTAGCTATGCTTAGTCGCGGCTCTATTGTCGCGTTTATCATGGGCGATATTTATAAATGCATCCGAGAATGGAAAGAAGATAATGACGATCTTGAATGTTTTTTCTCAAATGGACGATCAAAGTATGTTTGTTGGAATAGTCCGCATTATCAGATCGTTGAAGTTACAGATTGGGATAAGTTTATAGCTGAACAAAGTATACATTTTTAAGAATCAAATAATTTAAAAAGCCTAATGAAACATAAATTTATAATTCCTAATGAAGAGGAACTAGTTTCTTTAAAGCACGTTATACCTGAAGGTTATCAAGTACAAGGCGGCTATAATCTTGCATTGATTATTTGCTATCTAATCGGCGGCTTGAAAACTTATAGAGAAGAATGGCAAAAATTACTGTATTCTACAGACACTCCCCCACATGATTCTGAAATAGAGTGCGATATTAAAGCTATTACGATTCCAAAAGAAGAGTATCTAAAACTTAAAAAAGATTCCGCTTTTCTAAGTAGCCTAAAAGAAGCGGGCGTGGATAACTGGGAAGGTTATGATTGTGCCGCTGAAGAGTTCAAAGTAAAATATCAGCAACAATAATCTAAATGGGCGCAAATAGAAAAAGAGTCTATGTTGACATGGACGGCGTGCTTTGTGATTTTTATAAAGCAGCTAAAAAGGCTCTAACTGAAAATCCCGATCAAAAATATCCTCAATCACAATGGGGTTTCTTTTTGAAACTCGAAGAAATAGAGGGCGCTATTAAAGGCTTCCGAAAACTTCAAGAAAAATATGATGTTTGGATTTTGACGCGCCCATCTTTTCAAAATGTCAATTGTTATACTGAAAAAGCCCAGTGGGTTTGGGATCATTTAGGATTTGATGTTTTAAACAAAACTATTATGGCCCCCGATAAATCCCTTCTAAAAGGTGATTATTTGATTGACGATCAGGGAAATGCTGGCCAAGAAGCTTTTGAAGGGGAGTGGATTCATTTTAAAACAGAGAAGTTTCCGAACTGGGAATCTGTTGTTAATTATTTAATGTAATAAATAGCACAATGAGAATTCGTCAACAAGGTGAATATAAATCATTCTTCACGAATACGTTTAAGACTATTAGATTAACAAGTGGTATTCCCGATACCCCTGAATTAACTGATGTTGCGATAAACGATAAATGTCTAGCTGCATGTCCATATTGTTATACGAATGCTTTAAAGTCGGGAAAGAATTTTGATCATATTGTACAAAAGGCAGAAGAAATTTGGGGTGGATTGACTTTAAATGATCGTGAATTCCAAATTGCTATTGGTGGCGCTGGCGAGCCAACACTTCACCCTGATTTTATCCCATTTATTAAAAAAGTTCGTGAGTTAGAGATTATACCAAACTACACCACAAATGGGATGCATTTAACTGATGATATCCTACGTGCAACTGAAGAGTATTGTGGTGGTGTTGCATTAAGTTGGCACCCCCATATAATGAAAGTATTTGAAAAGGCTGCAAATAACCTCAAAAAAATTAAAACTAAGTTAAATTTCCATATCATCATTGGAAGTGATGAAAGCTTGACACATTTGAAAACATTATATGAGACATACAAAGATTATGTTGAATATTTTGTTATCTTGCCATACCAAGCAGTTGGTAGAGGTACAAATATCAATACACATGAAAATTGGTTAAAGTGTTTTGAATGGATATCACAAAAACCATTTGAAAGACAAAGGCAATTTGCGTTTGGGGCGTTATTTTACGATTTTTTATTACAAAATAATGTACCTCTAGAGATGTCAATATATAACCCTGATGTTTATTCTGGGTATCGAATTTTAAACCATAATTACAAAATCATATACAAATCAAGCTATGACCTCACCGAAAAAAACACTATTCGCAATTTTAGTTAATAATGTTGTTGACGTTATTACGAATTCATCTTCAGAATTATTTGTTCTTAAAGGTGAAACGAAAGAAATTGCAACAGAAATGATTAGAGATATTTATCCCGATTTTGAATCGGAATATGAACCATTGAAGCATATTTCTGAATTGTCCAATGATGAATTAGATACCCTTGTAAGTTATCATTGTTCAGCGCATTTTTGGCCATCGAGTAAAGACATGCTGCCAATTTTAAATGGTTATACTTTTGATGAATTATATGAACCTGAACGAGATTGGAAGACAGGGAAAATTAAACCACCAGCGTGGAATGGTGAAATACAATATAGGTTAAAAAATAATTTACCGACTGTATGCGATAGAAAATATCAACCAACATCATTTGTTACTGATGATAATCGCGACAGAGTAATTAAAGCTATTGAAGATACAATTGGGAACTATTTTTTATACTCTATCGACGATAATCCTGATTGGAGTTATCAAGAAGCCTTAATGAAGGTTGCCAAGAGATACCACCTTGGTTAAAAAGTATTTACAATGTTTATTGTTGACTTTTCTAAAATCTAGAGTATATTCAAATATGAACGAACCACTTCAATATATTAAACGAACTAAAAATGGCGTCTTTTATTATAAAGATGAAAAAAAGACTATTTTTCATCGGGAGGATGGTCCAGCACTTGAATTTGCAAATGGAGATAAACAATGGTGGTTTAATGGACAGCTTCATCGCAAAGGCGGACCAGCCGTTGAATACACAAATGGAGATAAAGCATGGTGGCAGAATGATCAACTTCATCGTGAAGACGGCCCAGCAATAGAATTTAGTTACGGCGATAAAGAATGGTATCAAAGGGGTATGCGTCATAGAGTAGATGGCCCAGCTGTTGAACTAGTCTACGGCACAAAAACATGGTGGTTTAATGGAGAGCTTCATCGCATAGACGGTCCAGCTATTGAACGGCCAGATGGCACAGAAGAATATTGGATTAAAGGTAGAAAGATTCGTTAATCCTTGACTTTCCCAAAATCTAGAGTATACTAACTTATGAATAAACAAACTATCGTAAAAAATGAAGAGGGTGTCTTTTATTATAAAGACAAAAACATGATTATCCCACACCGGGAAGATGGCCCAGCTATCGAACGTAGCAGCGGTTATAAAGAATGGTGGGTCAATGGCAAACGTCATAGGAAAGACGGCCCAGCTATTGAATGGCCAGATGGTACAAAAGAATGGTATTTTAATGGCAAGCGCCATCGTGAAGATGGTCCTGCGATTGAATACCCAGATGGAACTAAACAATGGTATTTTAATGGCCAGCGTCACCGTTTCGATGGTCCAGCTGTGGAATATCCTCAATCAGGTGGTGAAGAATGGTGGTTCAAGGGTCTGCTTCATCGTACCGATGGTCCGGCAATTGATAAATTAGACGGAACAGGACAATGGTATATTAAAGGTAAGCTCCATCGTAAAGATGGCCCAGCTATTGATCTAAAGGGTAATAAACAATGGTACATCAATGGAAAGCGTCATCGTATTGATGGTCCCGCAATACAAGCTGATAGCGGCCATAAAGAATGGTGGGCAAATGGAAAGCGCCATCGTATTGACGGTGCTGCTATTATATTTCCTATTGGTCTTAAAGAGTATTGGTACAAAGGAGTAAGAGTTCGTTAATCCTTGACTTTTGAGAAGTCTATAGTATATTAAACTAATGAGCGAACAGTACATCAATCGCTATGAATATGGTGTCTTCGTCCTTTAAAATAATAATGAAATAGCTTTATGCAAGAAAAAAAAGAACTTACTAAATTAAAGATTATCGGTTATACCGGGCATCTTCCAGCTTCTATGCGCCCTGGGTATGTTGCTCCTGTATTTCAAGATAATGATCACATTTATATCGCTCCGTATGAATTACGCGGCGATTATTTAGTAGGTAGCTATCATATTGATAAGGCTCGTTTTAATGAACTAGTTAATAAGAGAGATATTATTCCATTGTTAAGGCCGCTATCTGCGTGGCCTGATCATTCCCTTTGGCAAGATGTAGATGGAACCATTCATTATCAAGAGGAAAATTTTGCGAAACGTGAATTAAGGAAAATTTATAATCAAGCTATTGAAAGTGCAAAGGAATCTCTTGAAAATAACAATCCAACTTTCGCTTTGAAAGAAGTTGGGATTGCATTTTGTATAGATCCTAACGCAGAAACCTATGCTTTAACAGCTTTTTGTCATGAACTAAAAGAAGAACATGACCTTG
>ERZ869921.268-NODE-268-length-35334-cov-13.526631_pt1 | contig 35334 bp, 60 predicted proteins | sample MGYA00579310_ERZ869921 | MGnify/ENA primary metagenome ERZ869921 (study PRJEB32216, sample SAMN09231816) | wastewater metagenome | place: USA: Maryland | collected 2016-06-21 | study: EMG produced TPA metagenomics assembly of the PRJNA472060 data set (Reclaimed... | reverse complement strand
CCAATCGTCGGGGCCTCGCCAAGGCCAAGCAGGTAGTTGTAAGCCGCGTTTGCCGTGGTCCCGGATTGGACATAAGGCGAGAGCGTCTGCTTTTGCTCGTTGTATACCTTTTCTGCGAAATTCATCTGCCGGTTGGCAGCGGCTTCCTGCGCCTTCGCGGCCTTATTGGCGGCGCTGGATTGCATAGCTCCGCCGAGCAGGGAAGCCCCCACCCCAAGTAGTGCGCCAAGCATTTTGGATTTCCTTAGTTTAAGACCACGATCCGGCGGTGTGGGAGCCTGTGTCCCCGATGCGGATACATTCGAATGCGCTTCCGGCCTTGACCACGGCAGCGGCGGCAGTTGTCAGGGCTACGGAAGGGATGATTGTCCCCGTGGCCGTCACGTCGAAGTAACCCTGAATGACCGCCAGGAAGGTCGTTCCGGTCCCGGGGTTCACGATGGGCGCGGCGCTGGCTGTCGTTACAGACCCAGAGCTTGAGATTGACTGCGCGCCGAGGGAGCCGCCGTCTCTGCCTTCCGGGACAAAGAAGCTATTGGCTATGGTCGCCGTGCCCGCGCCTTTATAGTCGAATTGAAGGTTGTCCAAGTTCGCGCCGGACATGCTGGCGAGATAAAGGTAGCACCGAAAGATGTATTTCCCGGTTGCCAGCGTCAGCGCGCCGTTTGTGGACCAGTTAAACGCCTTCTGACTGCTGGCCGTGTTGGTCAGCGTGTAATCAGCGACCAAGTGCCCATAGGCATAGTCAGCGCCCGGGGGCTTGGACCACGCTCCATCGGCCCGGAGGAAGTTGGTCGTTCCCCCGCCAGACGCAGGCGCGAGGCCCTTGGCCCCGGAGGTGAAAGCATCGAGCAAGGCCGTCTGTGCCGTGGCGGTTGCCGCCGTGAGCATTGCCCGGCCCGCCGTGGTGCTGTCCGAAATCTCGCTGGCTGGGTGAGTATGCGCCGCAGGCGTGAAGGTCGAAGGCTTCCCGGTGATATCCGCCCAAGCAACCGACCCAGACCCACCAAGCGATTGCAGCGTGAGGATACCGGCAGGCGTGAGTTTCCCGTCAGGCCCGACGATCTGGACTTGCGCGTTAATCATGCCGTCCGAAGCCTCGCAGCAGACCACAGCGGCACGTCAACCGGATCACTCACCCCAACCTTGAACGTGAATTCCCTTGCCCGCCCAAGCCCGCGAAACAACGCTCTTGACCGATCCTGACCGGCCCGCGACAGGGTTCCAGCACGGGGAAGTTGCCAGATCCCGTCTTTGCAAACGGTCAGCATTACCGAGGCATCCGCAGCCCCGGAGGATGCAAAGACTTCCATTTCCGGGACCGAGAAATAAGCCCCGTCCGCATATACGGGGAAAGCCGTAGCCTCGCGCAAAAGCGGCTTTCCGGCATCTTCCAGCCCGGTCAGCGTGTAAATCCCGCCGTCCTCAGCCCCGATCAGCCAATCCCCGGATTTCACCGAGACCCGCGCGCGCCAGGACTGATAATCAACCCCTTCCCCACGCTCAAACCACTCCCCGGTTGTGAAGGCATAGACCCAAGCGGGGCGGTCATTGAACACGATGGCCGCAAACTTGTGGCCCCGATCCTCCCAATAAAGGCAGGAAACCGGCGTTCCGTCCTTGATCGCAGTCGCTACAGGCGCAATCGAAACCGGCGTGAAGGTCGTTCCTGCGGCGAGATAGACAATCCCGTCATTGCCGACCAGAAACAGCCCGCCGTCCACCCGACAAACCAAGCCAAACGCCGCTAGACCTACGTCCCGCACCATTCCGGGCAAAAGGGCGAATGCACTGGCCCCGCCGTTTCCGGTCGCGCCCCATATCTCGGTCGATTTCTCCCCGAGGACATAGTAAAGCCCGCCCGAAACAAGCCCCCGGATAATCGCGTCAGAACGGCTTTCCGCAGAGGCAACATTCAACCCCGGAAGCGTGTTCGGGTCGGCCAGATCGGACCATTGAATCTTGCTCCCGGCCTTTTCCGTCAACAACGTGCGGCCCGCGAGGAAATCCACAGAGCCGAACGACGAAAACGCGCCCGCCGTGGGTTCAACAAGCGTAATGCCGTTCCAGACGTAGTATTTCCCGCCCGAGGTGAGCGTCAGCTTGGCATAATTCCGGCTGAAATTCGCATCGCCGAATCCAATCGTCCCGAGATTGGTCGCGCTTCCCGCCGCGATTTGATAGGCGTTATCCCCCGCTGCCGCGTAAAGCGTCCCGTCCAGATCGAACATGTCGCGGATAAACACGTCCGCCGTGGTCGCATACGCTTCCATGCCCAGAACGGGCCGGAGGATACGCTGCGCCCGCCCGCCAGCTTCGACCTTTTCGCCCCAACAGTTGTAGAGGCGCGAGGTGTTGGCCCACGGGGAAGAGGTATCCCGTGCGCCAGAGCCGACGAATTCGACAATCATCAGTAAAACACCGGATCGGCAGCCGTCCGGTCATCCGGGTAGGCTACAGCCTGGAACCGCACCAGCGCACGGCCAACAGTCATCGGCGGCGCGACGGCGAATTGCGGGGCGACATGTGCCGCCAGAAACGTGGCAAGCGGCTCAAGCGCCAACTGCGGAACAGCGGTCAGATCCCAAGTCAGATCGTCGGGAAAGATGCTGTCCAGAATATCGCTGGCAATCGTGTATTCGGAGCCATTCACGATATCGCCGGAAATCCCCATGCCGAGCCTCTGATAGGCCAGCCGGATCACGTCAGCCTTTACGGGCATTTCGCTTCACCTTCTCGGGGACGGAAAACCATGGATGCCCGCGCAGTTGCTCAACCACGGCAGGAGGGACTTCGCGGGCCTCGTCCTTGTAAAAGGTGAAGCCCGCGAACGAGAACCGCGCTAGCGGCCCGATAAACGTGACCATCAGTCCAGCGTGTAGACGAGGGTCAACGTGATGGTGCCGCCCGTGTTGGCGTCAGCCGTGCGCAGGGTCACGGTCACATCAACAAAGCCGGTCGGGTCAGAGGTGGCCGTGGTGAATTCCCACGCCTGCTTGCCATAGTTGGCGATGTCCTTGACCACGTTTGCCGTCGATGCCGCCGTATAGCAGTTGATGCCGTCATTCAGGCAGTCGCTGTCGGTCGTGATGTTCGCGTTTACCGCTTTCAGGCCGATGTCCAGCACGGGCGAGCCGGTCGAAGCCAGATCGTCGAATGCCAGCGTCGAGGGGAAGCAGATGCGCGCCGAGGTCGGAATGCGCAGCATCGTGTAAACGGAACCCGCCGTCGCCGCTGCGGTCACTTCGACCGTTGAGGTGACAACGTTTGCCCCAAGCACCGACGAGCGGACTTGCGGGTTGCCTTGCGTGAGGTTTGACCGCAGCGTAGCGGTCTGGCTGTCTACGGCCATCTCAATTCTCCATGAGTTGAAGGGGTGGGGAGGCCGTCAAGCCTCCCCGATGTCATCAGGTGTCAGCCGCCGTGGCGTAGAACCCTGTAACCAATCCGTGATCGCGGTGGTTAAACACCAGCTTGGACACGCCGCGCGCTTCCTCGATGCCGACACCACGGTAGAAGCCGTAGTCACGGACATCGGTAGTCGAGCGCGGTTCCTGGCCCCATGCGACGGCCAGAGCCTGAGCGCCGCAGAGATAGACAGGCGACACGTCAGCCGACGAGCCACCAACGCCAGTCAGAACCGGGATTTCCGGGATTTCGTGGATAACCACACCGTCATAGATGAGGTCGCCATCCTGGAAAATCGGGTTCGTATCGACGCCACGCTCGCGGGCTTCGCGGTTCGCGGTCGCCATCGTGCTGTCGTTCTTGAGGTCACGCATGGTCAGCGTGTTCACGAAAAGCACGTAGTATTCACGCCCGCCCTGAACCTTGACGGGGCGGATGTGGGGGTCGGCGTTCTTCGCCAGACGCTTCAGCATCGAGACGTTGGAAGCGGTCAGCTTCTCGGTGTTCGCAATGTTCAGCAGCGAAGCCGAGTGGTCGTAGGTCGCACCGCCAGCCGGGGCCGAGGTGGACAGGTTCGAGCGGGTATCGCCGAATTGGACGCGGTTGACGTTCCGGTCAAGCCAGAGGTCGCGCTGCGTCGCGGTGGCCGAGCCATAGGCGACAGCCGTCGAGGAACCATCCCAGATCGAGGACAGAGCCGCGATCAGGTCCGTCCGCAGGCCGTCCATTGCCCAGAGCTTGAGCATGTCGCCGGCGGCGCGGCGCAGGTCCATTTCGGTGTAGCTTTCCTGGTCTTTCGTGATCAGGACGCCGTTCCGCTTCCACGCGATGCTGAGCGCGTGGTTGTAGTTGTTCAGGGCTTCTTCCGCACCTTCCAGCGCGGTGTTGCCCGAAACGCCAGCGCCGGACAGGCGCGTGACAAGCGGCATGTTGATCGTCTTGCCGCCCGAGGTCAGTTCGTACTTGACGTTGATCACCGAGTTCTGAGACCGGGCCATGTAGGGCATGAAGCCCGAGTCACGGACATATTCGGCAAAGAACTGGCTGTCCCATTTTTGGACTTGGGACGCAGTCGCGAGGGTCGTCGCGGTCATTTTAGTGGTTCCATCTAAGGGCCTGTCCGGTCATCACGACGGTCGAGGCAATGAGGGGGTTATTCCCCGAAGATGGCGCTAAAGCCCCCTGTGCCAGTCGTTTTACCGGCTGCACTCGGGGCCGTCGCAATCGACGGGGGCGGGGTCTTGGGTTTCGTCTGCTGGCCGAGTTCGGCGAGAAGCTTTTCCCGGATCTCCGCTTCAAGGCGGGTCCGGTAGGATGCCGGGTCATCCCCGATTTCCTGCATGGCCTGCGCCCGCTGATACACCTTGACCGCTTCGACGAACGGCATCGGGGTATTCAGGAGAGCATGGGATTGCTCGGGATGCTGGTTGAAGTATTCGAACGCAGCTTGCACCGTTTCCGCGCCGTATTTGTCCTCTGCGTAAGCGCGGGACATTTCCAGCTTGGTCTGCACCGCCAGTTGTTGGGCCTGGCGCTTGACTTCGGCGATGTGAGCATCCGGGTCGTCCAGAAACTCGCGCTTTTCCTGCGGTTGACGCAGTTCCGCCAGTTGGCGGCGCAGTTCCTCGGCTTCCCGTTCCTTGGCCTGACGCTTTTCGCGCTCGTCCAGCAATGCCGTAATCGGGATGTGACGTTCTTCTTTCGCTTCCGCAGGCGGCGCGGCAGGTGGTTCGCCCTTGCTTTCCTCGGGTTCCGGGGTTGCCTCTACTTGGGGGGCTTCCTCGATGACTTCAGGGGTCGGCTCTTGCTCCAGAAAAGGCAGATCGCCCATTCAGCATTTCCTTCTATCGTGATGGATACGAAACGCCCGAAAACCCGGCGTCGGTGGTCGCCCATTAACCCTGGCGGCGGGTATTCCTCATGCCGAGCGGATCAACGCGGGCTTCAAACTCGCCGCGAACCGCGCTTACACGCTTGCTTTCGCTGTCAGCCGCAGCGCCGGGGATTTCAGCCGCAATCTTGACCGTCTCCACCTGCGTTTTCTGCGCCTGCTTGTCCTTCAACTGAACGTCGGCCATGACTTTGGCGTCTTCGCGCTGCTGCTCCCTATCAGCCTGCGCCATCTGGGCCTGCATGGCCTGCGCGCGCTGCTGCTGCATCATTTCCATGAGCTTCTGCTTGTTCCGCACCGAGGACGCTTCAATCAGCATTTCCGGGGGAATGGGCATACCCTGCTGCGCCAGTTGGGCGAGTTGCTCAAATTCTTCCTGCTGGAGCGTCACAACGTCAGGGGCGTCATTGATGATGATATCGACATCCATTTCGGCCACAGAGTTCTGCATCTGCGGCGACATGGTGTAGGGGTCGAACCCGACATTCCGGTTCAAGGCGATGAATCGCGGGGCCTGCATGTCATCCGTGACGCGAACCCACCGCTCCTCGGTCCAAAACTGCCGGATACGCATCCACATCTGGCGGTAAACACGCAGCGTCCAGTCTCGCAACTGGTCATAGACCGGGGCCAGCTCGGACAGCCCGGCCTGTTGCTGCGCCATGATGGCACGGCCTGACTGGCTGTTCGCGCTTTCCCCGAGCAATTGCGGGTTCGGACCGAGCAAGTCGATCTCGTTTTTTGCTTCCTGCAAGAGTTGCAGGTTGCCCATCGCCATGTCATTCGTCGGCAGCATTTGCCAAGCGGGGATGCCAGCTTCCCGCGCACCATCCGCCGTGTCAATGTCGATCTCGACGTGGCCGTCGGGCTTGGCCAGTTCCTTTTTCATCGCCTCGATGGACTTGACCGCGCCCTTGACGCCAGCGGTTTGCCGAGAATTGAGCAAGTGCAGGGCTTTTGATCGCCGCTTGTTCACCTCGTCTTGCGGCGAGATCCAGTCCCGGACCACGCCATAGCGCCGGTTTTCCCGGTCCACATAACAGGACAGAAGCTCCATCGGGTTGCAGGGCTTGCCGTCCTCGTCCTGGTAGGGGGACAGGTCGTTGAAGATTTCCCCACCACCAGTGAAGATAGACAGATACCACTGCCCCTCGGAGAGGTAATACATCTGCGCCACGCGGACGCGGCGTTGCTTCTTGTCGCCCCACCGAAACACCGTCTGGGTTTTGGGCCGGTCATCAAAAGTGTCACTGTCCGCAGGAATGGAGGCCGACAGGATTTCCTCGTATTCCTTGCCGTAGGTGGCAACGGCCTTGTCCAGCGACATCCACTTCATGACGCCCATATAGGACGCATCGGAGAAGTCCTTTTCCCGGCTGGCGGGGTCGAAGAATATCTCTTCCCAACGAAGCCGGTTGATCACGACTTCCATCTTGCCGCGCTTCATTTCCGCGACAATCTCAACCCCGCCGTAGCCTTCAACCAGTTGGTTTTCGAACACGAGAGACCGCTTGGCGTCGAACCGGGTCACATCGTCCACGAACATCAACGCTTGCGTAGCAATGTCCGCCGCCTGCATGTGCTCAGGGGTTCGCGGCAAAGCGCGGGGGTCAGTCCGTCCCCGCTGCTCGATGCCGATCATGCCGTCAATCTTCCGCTTGATGCGGTTGGTTGTGATGATCGGCTGCTTGCGGCGGGTTAGCTCCGCAATTTCCTCGGCGGTATATTGGTAGCCGTCGTAATAGTCCCGGTCCCGCTCCGATGCCTCGCGCGCCTCGGCTGTCAGGTCAGTGGCGTTTTCCACCATGACCTTGAGATTTTCGAGGCTCGTTTGCATGGGTCAAACTACTTTCCACGACTCTCGCGGGCCGCGATGTCGGTTGTTGTAATCGGGCGGTGTTTCCAGCCGGTCGTCCTGCTCCACCTCGTCAACCGGGATCAGCTTGCCTTTGCGGTGGAGCCGTTCGCAGGCGTAGCGGAGTGCGTCGATCAGGTGGTTGTTTGCATCCTCGGGGATCGGCAGGATTTCCCCGGTGCGCTTGTCAACCTTGTAGGCGTAAGACCCAAGTTCGCGCGCCATGTTCGGGCAGCGCGGGCTGACGACGATATCCAAGCCCTGCAGAAAGGTGATGCCGTCCTCTACCGAGCCTTTGCCTTTGTTGGCCCCCCGCATTTTCGGAAAGCCGTGGCGCTGGAGGTAGTCAATCGTTTCAGGCCGGGCGCTGTCCGCCACTGATCGCCACTTGGTTATCTCGGGTATCTTGCCCAGAAGCGCAGGCAGGCTTTCGGTCGGAACCCCAACCTCATACGATTCCGCGTCGATATACAGCTTGCGCCCGACAAGGCAGCACCGCAGCGCAGCCGTGGGGTCAGTTGCAAAGCCGAAGTCCACGCCATAGAACCACACGGCGCGATCCGGAACGTCTATGTCGCCAACACGCCAGTTGCGGAAGATCCGCGCCTCTGACAGCGTTTGGTATTTCCCCTCCCAGACATGCTGGAACTTGTCGGGGTTCAGTTCGCGGTCGCGCTCCAGATCCTCACGCAAGGATGCGGGGAACCATGGGTTATCCGACCAGTTCGCCTGCACGACAACCGCGTTTTCCCGCGCATCGCCGCGAAGCATCACGTCAACCGGGTCTTTCTCGCTAACCGGGTTCCATGAGAACCACAGTTCGGAGCCGTCCTTACGAATGGTCGGGGTCAGCAGGTCAAGCGATACCTGGCTGATCGTCTGCGCTTCCTCGATCCACGCAACGTCGAAGCCTTCAAGGGACTTGATGCTTGCCGCCGTGTGGTTCTGCAAACCGCGAAAGATGGCGAGCGAGCCATTCAGACCGCGTATCTCCTGATCGGTAATCGTGAAGAACGACGACAGGCCAAGCTGGCTTATCTTGTCCTCTAGAAGCTGTTTTACCGAATCCTTGATGCTGTTCTGGATCTCGCGGACACAGACCACACGAAAGCCCGCCTGCGTTGCCATCTTGACGACAGCAAGGCCTGCGAAGAAATGCGACTTGCCAGAACCCCGGCCACCGTGTGCGCCCTTGTATCGGGCAGGCGACAGCAGCGGCTCGAATACCGCTGGCACGTCGAGATAGGTTTCGGTCATTCCTGCTTGATAAGGCGAACGCCAATTATAGACGGGAGCGGATTGTCTGGGTCTTGCCCGTGCTGCATCTGCGTTGGCAGCACTTTGCCCAGAAGCGCCATGAACGGGCCGGGGTTTTCACTGGCCTGCAATTGCAGATACCCGATAAGCCCACCCTCGCCGCCTGCTTGTTCCGCCGCTTGGATAATGGCGTCCTTTAGCAGCGCGTTAGCTTTGTTCGGAACGCCTTTCGGTCTGCCGGGGCCGGGTTTGCCCTTGCCGATTTGCAGCGTTTCTTTTTCGCTCATGGTTACGCATCAATGACGTGGATCACATCCCCGGCGTCCGGGAAGATGTCGATCGGGATACCGGCGGGGCAATACTTGCCAGCCGTAGCGGAGGCAGCAGCGCCGCAGTTGGCGATGACAGCGGTATCGCAGAACACGGTCACGAAATCCCCGCGCTGCGCGACAATGGTTCCCGCCGCATCCGTGCCGCTTGATGTTACCGATTCAGTGCGCAGAGGCTTACCAGCGACGGGCATGTTAGCGCCGTTAGCGCCTTTGCCGCCTGCCTGTGCGAATGAGAGCTTTACGGTTGCCATGTGTGGCCTCCAAAAGAAAAAGCCCGCTCGGCTGTTACCGACGGGCGCAATTCGTCAGCGTTAGAATACACCAGTTTGCTGGCTTTGCAACCCCTTTCCGTCATCCAAGATACTTTATGCAAATATCCAGGCCGTCGCGCAGTGATGCCAGATCCGAGACGTTCCGCCCCTCCACGCAAACCCGGCGCAGTTCCGGCCAGACCCACGGGCCGCGACACTTGGCAAAGATGCGTGTCCTCGTATTGTTATCCCTGATGGATTGCTCATCCTCGAAATCGCCGTCATAGCCGACAGGGGAGAAGTCGAGGCAGCTTCTGCCCTGAGACACAAGGCGGGTGCGCATCATCAGGGCGGCGAAGTCATGGCCCGCCTCGCACTGGTCGTGCGTGATAAGTTCGGCACGGCGCAGCTTGTCCAGGATCGTGCTTTCCTCGTCAACGGCAATCGTGACGCCCGCATCCTCACCGTCAATCAGGCGGAATTGCCCCTTGGCCTTGCGCTCCGGTGTAGGACGGGCCTTGCCGTCGCGGTCTTGCCAGTTGTCAGCTTCAATCGCTGCGGATTTCTGTTTCTGCGCCGCTGCCTTTGCCTTGCGCAGATATTTCTTGCGCTCTGACTTGGCCATCTTGTCCAGCACTCCGGACGCGGCGATGGTTTCCGCGATATCGTCGAGCTTGCCCATTCCCTGCCCTCGTGTTTTGTTGTTATGTGGTTGGCGCGGAAGTATTATTGCGCCACTCCCTTTCCTTAGTCGCGATTATTTCCACCGCGTCTTTCAGGCATTGATCGCAAATAAAGGCAATGCCGGGTTCGCTAGAAATCATGTGCCTAACCTCGACACAGCCCCTTCCGCAAAACGAGCAAACTTCCTTTCTCGCACTGCTCAAACCCGTTCCTCCGATATGAGCGCCGCCCACAGGGCAATGAAGGCCCAGAAGTGCCAGTCACCGCCGCCGTAGAATTGATAGATCGCCAGAGCCATGCCCCAGAGCGCAAAGGCTGCGATGAGGAAGCGGGCGAAGGTGTCCAGAAGCGCGATGGCGTCTTTCATTCTGGCCACCCGGAGTTTTTGTGCCAACCTGAATGCTCAAACACCAGCGCATCGACATTCCCGCCGAGCACATAATTCCCGGTCCATGACGTTTCGTCATATTTCGGCTCATGCACTACGGGCATCTGCTCAATGTGGTTCATTGGCAAAAGACCGCCCTCATAACCGTGGACATAGACGTCCATTTCTGGATCGAATGCGGATAGCGCCTGAATCAGTTCTGAGACTTTCATTCCCCGTCCTTTCGTGCGCGCATGGCCTCGGTGAACAGATCCAGCGCGAGGTTGAATGCCTTGGTGACAGACAGCGGTATCTCCAGCATCAGCCCGCCGTCGCGGTAGATGCAGAGAGTGGGGCCGGGGTGGATAAGGGCGATGGTCATCCGTTATATCCATCCTCTGTTTTGGTAATGTTCACGCGGTCGAATGCGCGCGCATCGGCCATGCGCTTCTCTGCCTCTGAATCCAGGCGCGCGATTTCCGTGGCATCCCCACGATCAACTGCGGCCCGATATTCTGCTTCGTCACGGTCAGACCCAAATCCCGCCTCGCCGATAATGAAGCTGCGCTTCTGCGCTTCCCACATTTCCGCTCTTTCGACGGGAGACATGCGCTCGTAACGCTCAACGGCTTCTCGGATGGCCTTGGCCAGAGCTTCGTTGTGAATGGCCATCACACAGGCGCTCCGAATATCTCGCTCACATCGTCGTCGCTCACGGCCTCAAACGGCCCATGCATCCGCACAACCGCATCGTTCCATCCCTTGCGGTATGCGCGTTCCTCTGGGGTGTCGGGGATCTCGGGGTAATAGGCGAAGGCTTCGGGCGGAACCTCCATTAGCCTAGAAACCTCAGCCGTCAGCCGCGCGATCTCGTCATACGGGTTGTCGCCCTGCCCCTTCACCGCATCCTGTGCGACCTTCCAGCGCCAGTCGTCGGTGGTCATGGGGCCAGCGGCGGCGATCTGTTGGAGGGCGGTGAGGTAGCGAAGGCCATTCACAGCCCTAAGGCACCATTCATCCCGCTCCCGCATCAGTTTGTCATGGTCGCTGGCCAGCCGCTCCACCTCGGCATCGGCCGCCTCGATGCGAGAGGTCAGCGTCTTGATTTCTTGCCGCTGCCGGTCCACCTCCATCTTCGCCCTCCATGCGAATGCGTCCATAGCGCTAGTCCTCTCGTTAAGCGCCAACTTTAACGCCGCCACCTCCACCAGCAGCGCGTCGCGCTCGGCGAATACTGCGTCGATGCCGGAGCCGTCGGGATGCCAATAGGCGTTGATTTCGTCGGTCATGGCTGTTCTCCGGCTGCTTGCTTGATTTCGTGCAAGAGCATTTGCCCGTCGGAAACGACTTGATCGGTAATGTTGAAGAGTCCGCGAAGGTCTTTCGGACTTACTCCCCTTCGGAAAGCCTCCATCCACTTCAGATTCTGACTTAGCGCCTCCTCAAGTGCGCAGACCAGTTTCGACATATCGCTCATGCGTCCTCGCTTTCCCGCACGGGGAGGGTTTCAATCATTTCGATGAGTTGGAGAAGGGCGCGGGGATGCTGCACTCGATAACGCGCGATTGGGTCTGCCGGGAAATTCCAGTCGCACTCATCTGCGCGCATCGGCCCGATTATGTCGCCACTCATCGGGAAGGACATTTCCAGTTCAACAATCACGTCCGCTCGCACCGGACGCGGCCCCTGAGTCCAGATAATCCACGGCCCCCAGGTCATTTCTTCGGCTCCAGCGAATAGAGCGTCAGCTTCGATGTCGTCTTGAACTTGCGCAGCCTCCCCCTTTCTCGCAGAACCCGCAGCCCCTGCCCAACGGAGTCGATGGAAATATCACATGCGGCGGCAATTCCCGCCCTGGTGTCCTCGCGACCATGCAAATGAGCGGCAACGATATCGGCCAACCTGATGTTGACGCTGCCCCACTTTGCGCGGTTTGCCTCCAGTTGCTCCGCACTCTTCGGCTTCGCCGGCTTGATTGGCCGCATGGATTGCATCCACCTCTCGCGCAGATCGTCCTCGTCGTGGGTTGCAAACGTGTCGCGCGCCGGAGCGGCGGGCGGGAGAACGCGGCGGACAGCGCCGTTGAAGAATGCGTGTTGGGTCATTGCTCTACCCTCTTGAAAACCTCGGACATGATCTGCGCGGCCTGTTCCCGGCGCTTCTCGACCGGCACGGATAGCGCCGAATAAGGTTCCGGCTCGGGCTGGCGATGCTTGGCAGCGAGTGTCTGCCGGTGGCGCAGAACGACGGCGCGGATATCACCGAAGTTCGGCTTGCGGCGCGGGTTGTCGTTGACCCACTCGCGGCAGGCGATGGTGATTTCCTGCGGCGTGAAGTTCTCCAGAGCGGCCATCCAGTCGGCCAGAATTTCGTTCTTCACGTCCTCCGGCGGCTTTGCCGTCCAATACCCGTCAAGCAGCGCCTCGACCCTTACCCCAATCCACAGGCGATGATTCAAACGCGCTTGCTGCGGTAAAGATTGGGCGTAGAGACGGATCGGGTCGGGCTTGGCCGGAACGGTTGTCATAATTGCCCTCCATGAGTTTCGTGAACGAGGATGCTTGGGTCAGGAAATCGAAGCTGGCGTAGAACGGGGAACCCCTGATCCTGCCGCAGAGAAAATCCGACTCCTCGGCCTTGCGGATAGCTTCCCGCCATCCGTCCATCCCGCCAGCTTCCGAAATCCTGGCCCTGAGTGCTGAGAAGCGCGGCTTGCTCATCCGCTGGACCTTCGACCAGCCTGAGCGCTCTGCCGCATCGTTGTAGACAGCGACCGCTTCCGCTAAATCGCCAGTATCTTCGTTAGAAGATACTATCTTATCTCTGATATCTGATATCTGACTATGCTTAGGCAAATCGGCAGCAATTGCTTGCTCCATTTCCTTATTTTTCAATGCCTTAGCTTCCGCACCACGCTTTCCGGCGGTAGACCTTTCCTGCGATATCTGATCCGCTTTTTGGCGCTCTTTGGTCAGCCTGGCGTTCTTAATTCGCCCATCTTCGACCGTGAAGAACTCGGAAATTGCCCCCCAAACGGTCTGCCAGCGCTTCGGCGAAACGCGGCAGATGCGGGCAAGTTTCTGATGGTCATCAGGCAGCGATCCGTCAGAGCGCCACATGGTCATTAGCAGCAGGAGATATGCCCCGTGCTCCTCTGCGGAGAGGTGGAGCGTGTCGGCCAGATAGTCACCGACATAAAGCTGCATGAACGGCGGCGCGCTCATTCCCCGCGCCTCGCCTTCTCACGGGCGACAGCGTTCTCAATCGCCTTGGTGCTGCGCAGCATGGTGTCGGCTATCTGCTGGTAAGTGAATTTGTGCTCTCGGGCGATGTGGCAGGCCAGATCGCGGGCATAACAAGCGGCCCCGGTTCTCTCCCCGCTCAGGATCACATCGACCGGAACGCCCGTTTTCTTAGCCACGCGCTTGACGATCTGAAACACGCCCCAACTCAGGTTGTAGGGCTTGCGGGTCTTCGCTCTGGCGGCGACCCACTCACAGCGGGCGATATCGACGGGCGAAAGGTTCACAACCCCGACCTCCACGCATTGACCAGCGCGGACACGTCATCGACGGACTGGACGATTTGGACGACCCCGCCCCAGGCATCGTGGAACAGTTCTTCCGGCTTGGTCAGCTTGCGCCTTGATGGCGGCTTGGCCCCATCTTTCACCTCGACCAGCGCAACATGATCGCGATACCTGATCACCAAGTCAGGGAACCCCTTCCCGACCATGTGGGTATGGGCGACCGTGCAGCCGTGCTTGCGGAAGGCTTCAACGATGAGGGGTTGATTGGCGTCGATGCGCTTGGCGTAGGTCAACGAAGCGCCTCCGTCGTCACCTTGCGCAACTCAGAGATCAAGGCTGCCCTGTGGGTCCGGCGCGTCTCGCGCTGCAAACGGGCGATCAGCGTCAAGCGCCTTTGCCAAGCGGGCCTCTGCGTCGGGTCGGTGGTCGCGGCAAACGGTGAGCCGTCCACGGCGATGACTGGGCAGCTGTGAGTATGGCCCCGGCCAGCGGTATCCGAATGGAGCAATGGGGTTGTTGCAGATTGCGCAGGCCACATCAGATCAGCCGCTCCTCTCGCCAGTTCATCCACAGAACCTCGGTGCGCTTCTTTGCCCCGTCGGCTAGCGCCGTGCGCTGAACCCTGTGCCATCCGGTCAGCGTTTCATCGTAGATCGGATGGGGGTATCCGGAGAGGATAACCTTGCCTTGCAGCGTCTTGAGAAAGACAAGCAGATCGAGGTGCTGCGCATCGGTCATTTCGTGGGCGTAGTCGTGCGCCGCGTCGGATCTGGTATCGAACACATATGGGGGGTCGACGTAGTGGAGCGCGTCAGCCTGATCGTGCGCCTGCATCACCTCTTTGGCGTCTCGGTTCAGCACCACGACACCAGCAAGTCGGTCTACAATCGCCGCCAGGGCATCGGGGTAATTCACCCAATCCCGAGCTGGGGTTGTGCCGCTGCGGTTGCTGTTGGAGCGGAATCCGGTCCTTTGATGGACGCCGTTCGACCCAAAGCCCATGAAGCTGCGCACGATCAGGCGGCGGGCGCGCTCAACCGCATCGTCCGATGCCTCATAGGCCGCACGGAACTCGGTTGCGGCGAACGGCGTCAGCGTCAGAAGACGGATCAGATCGTCAGCGCGGTTGGACCGCAGGACGCGGAACAGGTTAACCACGTCGTCGTCAAGGTCGTTGTAGACTTCGGCGTAAGACCTTGGCTTGCGCATCAGGACGGATGCGGCCCCGCCAAACGGTTCGACGTAGACCCTATGCGCGGGCATATGTTCGATGATCCACGGCGCGAGCAGCCATTTGCCGCCGTGCCAGCGTAGAACCGGCCGAGTCGGTGCGTTCATCGTCACGCCCCCACCCGGCTACACACCAGCACATCGGCGCTTGCCTTGTCGGGCAGCACCAGGTCGGCGGGATCGGCGAAATAGCTGTCGTCCGTGGTGATGCGGATTCGCTCGGGAACGTCGCCAGAGCCTCGCACCACGTCCAAGGAAATCAGGATCGGGGCGTCTACCGTGTATGTGCCGGTAAGCACCGCACCTGTCAGGCGGTTCTCGATGTGGACGACGTAACATGAACCGTCTTCAACGACGGTCACGGTCAGGTCGTCAAAAGTTTGGGAAAGCGCGGGGCCGCCTGTCACTGTCCAGCAGACAGCCCCGCAGATGGCCCAGTTAAGGGCGGTCGCGCTTCGGTGTGCATCCGAGCGCTTCATCTTGTCAGACCTTGGCCAGCTGAGAAACAAGGTCTTGAATGCGTGTGGCCCTCTCAAGGCACTGCGTAATCCGCGCAGATGTCTCGTGCAGTGCGCCCGATGCTTCCGGCATGCCCCCACTCGCAGGGATCAACGCGTTAGGATGGCCAAGCGCGCGCGACAGGAACGCGTCGAGATCAACTTCAACCTGCCGCAAATTGTCTTCTAGGATGCCAAGCCGGCGGATAAAGCTGGCGGTGGCAGGCTCATCAACCTGAGGGCTTTCCAGTCCGATGGTCGCGTAGTTCTTGGCAATGCTTGCCATGTCATTCTCCATGTTGAAGGAAAGTTGCCCGGTTCGCGGCACCAGCCGGGCGCTGGCTGGTCCAAGGATGCTTCAGGGTTGCTTCCACACCCCGGAAATCCCCAGCCGCAATTTGGTGAATGGGGGTCATTGCTTGCCCCCGGAAACCGATTGTTGACTCTGCGGTGCAGAATTGTCTGATTGGACAGGTTGAACGGCGCTAACAGTTAGACTATGTTCTACTCCGTCCGCAGAAGACAGCCAGTCCAGCAGTCTGGTCGCCGTCCCGATCTGGTAGTCCTTGCCGTCGAGAAGGTTCTGGTAGAAATTTCGGTTCTGGATTGCATACTGGCAGATCGTGGACGCCTTCAGCTTGGTAGCTTTGGCGTGTGCTTCGATCCGCTCGATAAGGGTTGTTCTGTCCATACCCGCAAGTTAGATTATTGTCTAAGTGTGGTCAAGCGATGTTTGTAGACAAAACGCAAATAGCAATCGCGGCGCGGTTTACCTACTGTGCCGACATGGGAAACTTAGCTTTTCGGGATCGAGTGCCTGCCGAAATGACGGCAAGGGGGTGGAATAAGGCGGAGTTGTCCCGCCGCTCCGCCGTCCCATATCACACCCTGGACAAGTTCCTCAAAGGCACATCGGTCAGCACCAGCGCCGAGAACGCGACCAAGCTGGCGCGGGCCTTGGGGATCAAAGTTGATGATGATGCAGGCGCGGATGAACTTCGCGTGCTGTATTTTGACGTTCCAGAAGAGCAACGCGAAGCCCTTCTGGCGACGGTGCGCGCCCTTGTGCGCGGCATGCGCGAAGATAGCTGATCATCGCATAGACCGAGCCGTCGCCGATCTCGTGCAGGTCGTCTAGCAGCGCCTCGAACTCGTCCATCCAGCACCTCACCCCTTAACCTTGCAGCAACCCTGACGGGCGGGCAAGGAAAACATGCGATTTTGACGGGATTAGATTTTCCTCTACTTTTCCGCTTGACGTTAGACAATGTTCTAACTAATGTCATCCTCACAACGCATGGAGGATGAACATGCATGACCGCTACATCACCGAGTTCCGCTGGTTCGAGCGCAACCAGTTGACAGACTGGCAGACCCCAGAGGATTGCATGGCTTGTTCGCTGGATGAGGCTTCTTCACTGATCAGTGAGTATTCGGATCAGGACCGCGAAGGCATCAACCACCATCCCGCCGACGGCCTCGGGACAATCCGCGTCACGTTTCTCTGCGCTGACACCGGCAGCTTTTACGACGTGACCGAGGAAGCAATTGAGCATCACGCCAAGCGAGTTGAGCAGATCACCGGATCGCGTCCGTGGTGGCTGCGTGAACTCTTGGCTGCGGAGTGACCCATGCGTGACCCCCTCGAACTTAACCACCTTGGGCCGCTGTTTGAGGACATGAACGCCGCCCAAATGCAGCGTGACCGCGTTGAGGCCATCAAGGGCCGCTGGCGCACCCGTGCAATCCTCGCAGCAGCGTTCATCGCAACCCTGCTTACCGGAATGTGGCTCAACAAGGCCGTCGCCAATGCCGCCCATGACGCGGTGTGCGGTGATGCCTGCCTTTTGGAGATCGGGGGATGACCCGCATTACCCCAAGGGACATGGAGCAAGCGCTTGTCGCCGCGCTTCTGGAAGATGACCGCCGGTCAGAGGCGGAGGGAAAGCAATACATCCCCGCCCGTGTTTTCGATGTGTTCCGCGACGCCATGAAGCGAGCGGAAGGATACGCGATGGAGCGTGAACAATGAACGTGATCGACCGCCTGCACAACAGCCCGCCAGATCCGATTGACGAGGCGATGGCCCCATTCGACGCGGCCCGCGAAGAAGCGGAGAACTGGCTAGACGGGACGCCCGTTGAAAACGAAGACCAGATGAAAGCCGTTGACGCGCTGATCAAGGACATGAAGTCCGCGAAGAAAGCCGTCGAGGCCGCAGAGGAAAGCGCAGCCAAGCCCATTTACGACGCATGGAAGGCTGAGAAAGCGCGCTTCAAGCCAACCCTGGATGACATTGACCGGATCGTGAAGGGTCTCGTCGCTACCGTTGATGCCTTCAAGCGCAAGCTCGCCGCCGAGAAGGAGGCTGCGCGCCGCGAGGCAGAGCGCAAGGCATGGGAGGAAACCCGCAAGGCCGAGGAAGCAGCGCGCGCCGCCGCAGACAACGACATCGAGGCACAACGCGCTGCTGCCGCACAGATGGAAGCTGCCCAAGAAGCGCAGCGTCAGGCGATGGCGGCGAAGAACGATACAGTGAAGGGGCTTCGCACCTACACCATCCACGAGATCGTGGACGGCACCGCCTGCGCCCGGTGGATTTGGGCAAATGACCGCGATGCGCTGCTGGCCTGGATGCAGGGCTATGTTGAGCGGTCCAGCGCAAAGATCGACGGCGTGACCATCCGCACCGAAAAGAGGGCGGTGTGATGGACTGGGACGCGATCACCAAGGAACTCAACAAGAAGCTGGACCCGTCTGCGGTCAAGCCCGCCAAGTCCTTCGGCCCGAAAGGCGACTACATCGAAGGTTGGCACGCCATCGCTGAGGCAAACCGGATCTTCGGGTTCGGCGGGTGGCACTACCTCGTGCCTGAATGCACATGCGTCTTTCAAGGCTCCCGAGAAATCAGCAAGGATAAGAAGCCAGGGTTTGGCGTGACATATACCGCCAAGGTGTGTGTCTACGTGGGCCACGTTCAGCGCGAGGATTTCGGCGCTGGCCACGGCTACGACGTTGACTGCGGACTGGCCCATGAGAGCGCCATCAAGGAAGCCGTCACCGACGCCCTGAAGCGGGCGCTGCGCACCTTCGGCAACCCGTTCGGCTTGGCCCTTTACGACAAGAGCCGCGAGAACGTGGGCGTTGATCTGCCGACTGCCACGCCTGCCGAGATTGAAGCGGCTGTGGAGCATATCAACGGGCTGCGGATGCTGTCCGGCCTGCGCCTCTATTGGGAACAGCTAAACCGCAACGCCCCACACGTCGCGGCATCTCCCGAAGTCATCAAAGCCAAGGACGCGCGCAAGTCCGCGCTTCAACGGCCCGCATTTGAGCCTGCCGGGCCGGATGAGGGCGACCAATTCGCCACGCATTGAGGGAAAACTATGAAGACCATCACCATCGCAGGCAACATCGGCAAGAACGCCGAAACACGCCAGACGCAAGGCGGGGATTCCGTCACGGGCTTCTCTGTCGCCGTCGAAGAACGGAACGGTCAGGACAAGCGCACGATCTGGTTCGACTGTTCGCTCTGGGGCAAGCGCGGCTCGTCCCTGGCGCAATACCTCACCAAGGGCAGCAAGGTTGCCGTCTCTGGCGACCTGTCCACCCGCGAGCATGACGGCAAGACGTATCTGACGATCCGCGCGGATCAGGTGACGCTTCTGGGCGGCAACGAGCGGAGGCAGGACCCAGGCCAGATCAGCGACACCGCATACAACCCGAATTTGGCGCAACGGCATCCGCTAGACGACGAAGTGCCGTTCGCCCCCATCCTCTAAGCCGTCCCGTCTCCCCCAACGGCTTAGGACCGGCCCCGGCGTTTCTTCCTCCAGCGCCGGGGCCAACCAAACAGAGAGACGCAATGGCTTCCCGCATTATCCGCACCCCATCCGACATTGACGCGCTCGCAACGCTTCTGCGCAGCCGCAAGATGCCGGTGACGGTGACAATCGCAGCCGGAACGCCTCGGACAAACGAGCAAAACCGACTTCTGCGGAAGTGGTGCGGCGAAGTCTCTGAGCAGATGGGCGACCGGACGCCAGAGGAAATCCGTGGCGATGCCAAGCTTCGGTTCGGCGTCCCCATCCTGAGGCACCAGAATGAAGCCTTCGCTGCGACCTACGACAAGCACGTCAAGCCCCTGCCCTATGAGCAGAAGCTGGCGCTGATGATGGAACCCCTGGATATGCCCGTAACGCGGCTGATGACCACCAAGCAAGAGACGGAATTCCTCGACGGCTTCCACGCGTTCTACGCGGCGCATGGCGTCAATCTGACGGTGACGGAATGACCGCACATCCCGGCAATCTGGCAGGCCGCGCGCCGCTTGGGCTTAAACCCCGCAAGCCGTCAAAGGCCGAGGGCAAGGCCCACATGGCACGGGTAGCACAATTGCCCTGCGTGATCTGCCATCGCTGGCCGGTTCATGTCCACCACGTCATCCACGAAAGATTTTCACAGCGCAAAGCCTGGGACACCGAGACGATCCCGCTTTGCCCTCAATGCCACGACGAACTGCACGCGGGGAAAGAAACATGGCGCGCGAAACACGGCGCTGATTACGAATTCCTCCCCGTTGTTGCCGACATGCTCGCAGGAGAATGGAACCCATGATCGACTTTCCCGCCGCCCTTCAAGAGCAACAGCGCCGCATAAAGGAGGCGAGAATGCCCGGCATCAAGACTGCCCACGACTGGCATGGCCCGTGGAAGATGTGGACCGCGTGGAGCGACCGTCTCGGCGCGGACGTGGCGACGGGACACGGCCCGACCGAAGCTGACGCCATTGCTGATCTGCTGTGGCAGCTCGACGAAAGGGGCTTCTGATGACCCAATGGAGCGAATTGCGCCTGCACGACGGCGGACCTTGCCCGGTGGGGGAGATGGAAGTCGTAGAAGCCGTGTTCATTCATGGCAATCGCATCACCGTAACTCCAATTTCGGAAGCACGAGACCTCAATTGGAATGCAATGATCGCATTCCGCGTCGCCCTCCCTGAGCCTCGCGACATGCAGGTGCCGTGGAATGTGCTGCCGAAGGAATATAACCGAGCGACAAAAGGAAAGTCCGAACGAGCATTTGTTCATCGCAACCCAATCCAGAAGGACGAGCATTTTGGCATGTGGTTGAGCGATGACATGATCCGCATCGACCAACTCGTCGGCTACGACCCCGGCACCAAGCCCTGGGACCAGAGCCTGATCCAGCGGCCGAAGGGGTCGTAATGCGGTCAGTCCTTCTCGCTCTCGCGCCGGGCCAACTCATTCTCCACAGCTTCGCGGATGAACGCGGCCATGCGGTTTGGGCCGACAAGCGCCTCGATGCGCTCCAGCTCGGAAAGGGCAGGGGCCGCGATGCTGTAGAAATGCGCAGGCAATCCCTCCACCTGCTCGGCGTTGAAGACTGTGTAGCCTTTCAGGAAGGGGACCTGGCGCTCCACCTCTTCGCCGCTCTTCTCGTCGGTTTCGCTGCGGGTGATGGTGTTGGCATAGACGACCTGCGAGCCTTTCTCCCCTTTGCGGACCTGGCCCCCCAGCTCCTGGGCTTGCTTGTAGGTCAGCCACAAAGGCGCAGAATACCCCCGTTCCACGGCCACACCCCAAAGCACCAGGACATTGATCCCGCGATAGGGCACCCCATTGGCGCGCAGGGGCCGCGTGATCCGCCCGGCCGCATGCTCGGCGTTCCAGGGCTTGAACCAGGGCTGCACACCCTTTTCGAGCTCGGCGACGATCGTTGCCGTGATCTGCTCATAAACATCTGTTTTCACTTTCTTTTCCCTTCTCTATCAGGTTTCGCATGAAACCTGACTAGCCACGCGGCAATGAGCGGGGGGACGCTGTCAGGGCCGCCGCAGGGGGAGGGGGATCACCCAGCCTGCACGGGAGCGAGCGCTTGGCGAGCGGACGGAAGGCTGGGGACACCCCCTGCGTGCGCCGCGCCCTCTGGCGCGGGCGAAGCGCCTTGACAGCAGGGGGGCTGCAAAGCCCCAAAACGAAAGGGCAGGGCACCCATGCCCTGCCAGGACAGACAGACTTGCCGAAGGCGCTGTTGATCTTCCTGCGCGAAGGATCGTCACCGGCTGGCTGAAACCGGCCTCTTTTCGGACGGGTTCAGGGCGCGAAGCGCATAGAGCCTGACCCAAAGCGCGCTTTGGGACGCGCCCGTGACAGGAAGCGAAGAGGGCACATGCAAGACTCTGAAAACAAAGGCATTCGCTAAGTATATGGTCTTATTGAATTTTCTTGATTTCGCGACGGCAGAAATGTTACCCTAGGGGAGTGAAGAGGGTGACACCCCACCCTATGTGAAAGAGATGAGCAAGAGCTATACGCTGTACATCAATGCCTATTCGCCCGAGACCATCCCGATGGCTCGGCTGGCAGAGTACATGCAAAATCTTGCCGCGATGCTTGGCCACGAAAGCGGCGTCCACTTCGAGGAGCTGCGGCCGGGCAGCACCCAGCTCGCCGCGCGGATCGATCATGAGTATGTGCCCAAGGTCGAAACGCAGCTCGGCCGTGTGCGGGGTGGCGACGCACCGCCGGAAGCGCTGAAGGCACAAACAGAAATCGATCGGCTTCTGGCTGAGGATAACGCGACTGGCTTTCTTTACGAGGGAACGGATCGCGGCGCGCAAGTGATACAGTTTCCCGGCGTGACGCGGCCAAAGCCGGTCACCTATGGTCCCTTCAAGCAAGAAGGCAGTCTCGATGGGGTTGTGATCAGCGTCGGCGGCGCGGATCAAACCGCCCATGTGCAACTTCAGAATGGTGATCTGAAGTACACCGGGATTGAAACCGACCGCGAGACGGCGCGGCGTCTTGCCAAGCACATGTATGAAGCCGTCCGCGTGATGGGCACGGGCCGATGGCTCAGGGATGCAACCGGCGCATGGCTTCTCAAGAAATTCACGATGACGAGCTTCGTGGTGCTGGAGCCGGAAACGCTCGTCAGCGCAGTCGAGAAACTGCGCGCGATTGAAGGCGGCGAATGGGGCGAGATGAACGACCCCGTTGCGGCGCTGAAAGCCCTCCGCGACAGTTCGGGTGGCATTCACTGATGGTGGTTTTCGATTCCGCGTTTCTCCTTCTGGTACTCGACCCGCGCGCGAAAGCGCCTTCAGACCCCACAACAGGTGAACCTGTCGCAAAGGCGACAGAGCGGGTTGAATATCTGATCAAGACCCTGAGTGCCGACAAAGAGAAGATCATCATCCCGACGCCGGTCTTGAGCGAAGTCCTGGTGCATGCGGGGTCTGCGACCGAGAAGTATCTGGAGGTCTTGAACAACCAAGCGACCTTCCGGATCGCGCCCTTCGATCAGAAGGCGGCAATCGAAGCCGCTGTCGCCATGCATGATGCGCTTCATCGGGGTGGGCACCGGATCGATGCGGCCAACCCCGACGCGACCAAGACGAAGATCAAGTTCGACCGGCAAATCGTTGCGATCGCGAAAGCCGAAGGCGCACACACGATCTACTCGGACGACGAGGATGTGTTCAATTATGGTCAGCGCGCCGGTCTGAAGGTCATTCGGACAAGCGCGCCAGGTGATCGAAGGACCGCGCCATATCGGTCTTGCGATTGCGCCAGGCCGTCTGCATCGCGGTCTTGTCTGCATCCTGACGCAAGATGAGCGCGGCCCGCTCGGCGGCATAGGCCGCCCGCGCGGCCGCCAGAAGGGCCGTTCGGTCCGCCTTCATCTTCACATAGGCGCGGTCCCGTGCCGCCTTCTCCTGAGCCTTCAGGAAGCGCTTCTCGCGCGCATGCTCCTGGTCGAGGACCTTCTGGCGCGCCGCGCGCGACACAAGAAGGTTGAGGGCCGAAGAAAGGAGGCCCTTGGCACCATCCGCCCCTTCAAGGCTTGCTTGCGAGAGGGCCTGGATCGCGTTGCTGATCTTGCCGGACAGGCTGCGCTCACGGGCATCGAAGGCCTTCTGGGATTGCCATTGCCTGCGCAAGAGATCGCGCCAGCTCGGCCGGTATTGCGTGGTGATATCGCCTTGGACGGCAGAAAGCCTGGTCTTGGCCTGCGTATAGACCTCGGACTTGCGCTGCGCGTAACCCTTGGAGAGGGCAGCCCAAGCCGCACGGTGCGCCTCATGCATGGCGCGGGTCTGCGCGCCCAAGGCCCCATTGAGGGTGCTCTGGCGGGTGCGCTCGGCACGCATGGCATCGCGTCCAGCCCCTTGAACGGCCGCAAGCTCCGCCACCATCGCGCGCGGCGGGCGATGAAGGACATATCGTCCAGATACGGCAAGGCATCCCTCAAGGACTTGCAGGGCAAGCACATCAAGGCCGATCTGGGCCGCTTGGACCCCAACCCCGCCAACCAGCGCCGGAAGGTCTGGAAAGCCTTCTGCAAGTGGCTGGTGAACACACAGGCTATAGACCGAGATCCGACCGCCGAAATTCGCAAGGCCGAGACCGCACCGAGCGATGGGCATATGCCTTGGACGCTGGCCGATATAGCCGCCTTCCGCGCCAAGTGGCATGTCGAGACGCCGCAACGGCTGGCAATGGAGGCGATCTACTGGACCGGGGCGCGCATGTCCGATGCCGTCAGGATGACAGACGACATGCTCGACGCGACCGGATGGCTGGTGTTCGCTCAGGAAAAGACGGGCGGCGAGGTTTCCATCCCGATCAAGGCAGATGCCCCGATCTGGGCGCGGCCCATGTTCGGACAGGCGCAATTGCAAGCCTGCCTCGCCGTGAAAGAGGGCGGGCTGTGGATGGCGACTGCCCACGGCAAGCAACGATCCGTCAAGGCCGCGAGCCAGTGGTTTGCCGCCGCCGCTCGGGATGCTGGTCTAGTGGGGAAATCGGCGCACGGGCTGCGAAAGAGCCGCGCCATCCTCATGGCTGAGAGGGGGGCGACGACGCATCAGATCGCATCGTGGACGGGCCATGAATCGCTGTCAGAGGTGCAGGGCTACAGCAAGAAGGCCGACCGCCGCAGGGTCATTGAGCATGGGTAAGTTCCAAGCGATGATCCAACTTTTCGCGTAAGTCATTGTTTTTATTAAATCGTGGCGATCCCGGGAGGACTTCCATTTTCGCCGTAACCAGTTGATTTTACTTAATGCAGTTGGAACTTGGCCGGATTTTCCGACATAGCAAAAACAAAGGGTTGCAATGAGGGTTCCAACTTCCCATGCCCCGCCTCTACCGCATCGAATGCGCCTGCGGTCACGCCGCCACGATCCCGGCAGACGACTGGCCGCAGGACTGGAAGATCGGCAACGGTGACACGCCGGCCGATGCCGTCATGGCGCGGATGCGATGCACGGCTTGCGGGAGAAAGGGTGCGCCGAAGCGGGTGCTGCTTATTTGGGGGATGGAGTGAGCGCGGGACGGTGTGGCCACACCTTTGCAGCGCACGGGTTTCCAAGGTTACGGCCAAAAGGCCCCCGACCTCGCATTTCGGACTGGCTGAAAAGCTGATCCCGAAACACCGTATGATTACGCTGCCGCGCTCAGGAGGACTGGCCGTCGCCGGGTCGTCGCACTGCACCATGGGTGCAATCCTCGCCATTGAGTATCGCCAGCCCGCCAGAAAGCGGTTGCCGGTCTTTCCCGGCTGTCACATCGTATAGCCGATGAACGCTGCTGAGCGCACCAGAGCAAAGTTAAGGTCGAACGCTCACGACCGGGGGCCTGCTAAGCCTAGGCGCAAATCCTACCCCATCCCGCCCCAAAAACAACCCCTTCCCCGAATCACCTCCCCCATGCCACGCTCACATCGTCGCGAGTGTGGGGATTACAGATGCGAGCTTTTTTGACGGCGGCTGCGATATTGGCAGCGGGACAGGCGCAGGCCGCGACGCTAGACTTCAAGTTCAGCTTCAACACATGGAACAACGGATGGGGTCACATAGTCGGATATGTCCGCGGCCTCCATGACAATGCGACAACGGTTGGCGCTCAAGTAGAAGTGTTTTCAACCGGCTATGAAAGTGGCGTCGGGGTGTATCAAGACCTATACCCGGATGAATTTGGAGTGCCTGACAATTCCTGGACCGTTCGCAACGGGAAGCTTTTGACGTTTGTTTTCTATGGAAAACACTTGGCCGATGATGGCGCAATAGACGCCACAATCGAATTGCATCGCTGGATCTCTGGCGGTGTTCCGGGAGTGCAGGCAACATTCGGACCTTATACGTATGGCCCGGAAATAACTGCCCTGAAATTCGACCCAGGGTTTACAAGCGTCCCGCTCCCGGCCACGGGGCTTCTCATGGCCGGGGCGTTGCTCATGCTCAGACAATCACGGTTTGGATCTCGCTCCAAGTTCCCTCCAGGCCGTTCGTCCCGATCCACTTTGTCATGACTTGCAGGCCAGTCTTGTTCGGCGCGACGAGCGTATAGGTCGCCCCAGACAGGTAGTCGGTATAGGCAGGCAGCGTATTTGGCGAAGGGATCGCGGGGATGAACGTCCACGCGGCACCGTCAGCATTCCGGTATGCGATCATCCAGCGCACGGGCGTTACCGCCGCCCGCTTTGAAGCCTGCGGGGTCACGATAACATCTGCCCCAGAGTTGGTAAGGAGCGGCTTATCGCCGTGCATCGGGGGGTGCTCAGTCGTTCGGAAGGAGCCGGAGGTGTTTAGCGCGCCGACCCCTTGGGATGCCGCGGCACCACCAATCTTCGGGGTAGCCCGTGCCATCGCTTCGGACGCATTGGCCGGGTTGTCAATCCAGTTGAAGTTCGAGGTGATCGACGTTCCGTTCGCGTCAATCGTGTTCGGCTTGCGGACACGCACGGCATCCGTTGCCGCGAAGTTCGCACCGTCCCAAAGGATAGAGTTTCCAGAACCGCTGCCAGCCACGCACCAGACATTCTGGAAAAGCAGTTCGCCAAATGCCCGCCCCTGCGACGAAATCTTGATGTTGGAGGACGACTGCTCGACATGGATCAGGGTCAGGTTGGCAAACACCAGATAGCCGGTCTGCAGCGGGGTCAGGCCGGTGCTGTCATCGCCTGGGTTGAAGCCCCATGGCATAGATGGCCCTTTGTGCAGACCCACGGTCCCGCCAAAGATCGAGCGCGTCACGTTGCAGTTCATCTGCATTGTGCTGATCTTCGACCCCCGGTAGTTGCCGGGCACATAGAGATTTCCCCACCACAGGAAGTTCGAGATAGTTCCTTTGATGAATTGAGTTCCATCGACGTGCGGTGCCGATGTGCTCATTTCTTCCTGAAGGCCAAAACCATTCATGATGGTGTTGCCCATGAACTCTTTGGCTTCTCCGTTGTCTGGAACGGTCCCCGTCCAGGAAGGTGTCGCGCCGGCCAGGCGAACCAGGTCAAAATAGGCCGTATCAACTACGTTGTTGTTGAACTTGAAGTTGCCCCTGACTGTGTAGTTTCCGGCCCAGTAGACATTCTTGAACGTGCAGCCGACGACTTGGGTATCCCACTCGCCACCGCCCGATGTATAGAGCGCAAAAGCATGGTTCAGCGCGCCGGCATATCCACCAGGCCCCCATGGTGTCGGGTCCGTCAGGCTTGCGAGTGGGATGTCTGGGCTGTCGATCAAACAGTTGGTGATGTAGAGACCGCGAACGGGGCCGTTTCCATCATTCCCGGAAATCAGCATTTCCTCAGTCATCGTCGGGTCATCGACATAGAAATGCCAACTGTCGATCGTCAGATATTGTGTGCTGTAGACGCGCGAGCAGGTGTTTACCGAGCGCGGCATCGAGACCTGCCCAGGATGCTTGGTAATCGTGCGACGGTTCGAGCCATAGCGACGGCTGTGCAGACGCCCGTTTCCAGTCGGCGTTGATGAACCCTTCCCGCGACCAAGATCATACAGTCGCGGCCGGCAGAGAATGCTGGACGGGGCTGCGTTCGATGCGCTGAGCGCAGCAGACAATTCGCTTCCCGTCGCAACAGACCAGGCATTCGCCACCGTCGAGATCGTGACAACGATATTGCCAACCGCTGTTGATACCGTGAGCGTCTTGCCGTTATCGACATCCGGCGTCCCGTTCGCGACAAGGCCTCCGCTCACGATAGACCAAGTGCGGGTCATGCCTGCCGCCGAGACAATACCAGTAAGTTCGACCTCATCCCCGGCAGTCGTCTCTGGCTTCCACGATCCTGCGTTCGTCAAAGTCAGCGCGCCGAAATATGCCGTAGTAGTGGCGGCTGCGATCTGCGTCGGGGTCTTTGTCTTTGAGGACGTTGCGCCGTTGTCCACGGTGTTGACGGCGCGGAGCTTGATGTCAGCCGAGGCAAGAGCCGGGACAATGATGTCCCATGACCCGGGAGTAGTCCCGATCGAGACCCAAGACCCGGTGTTGATCTGGTATTGGACATCAGTAATCGGCGAGCCGCCGTCAGATGGCAGGATCGTATAGGATAGTGTCAGGGTGTCACCGTTCAGGGACGGCTTATCGACAACATTCCAGTCGCCGGACCCGAACGCTGCAGGGGCAACCGGGGCAACGCCGGACGTGGCGCTTTCTGGCGTTGTCGCGATGCCGTCGCCATTGGCGTTCAGGCCGCGAACCGAGATTGCATAGGTCGTCGTCGGAACGCCGGTATTGATCGTGCGTTTTCCTAGCGCCGCCCCGCCGGGAAGGGTATTCCATGTCCCGTTGTCCAGTTGATACTGATACCCGGTAACGCTCCGGCCTCTTCCATCCGCAGCGTTGACAATAGTGATGTCGATTTCACCACGGCCCGCACCTTGCGCATAGGACACGATCGGCGGCGCGGGCTTGTTCGACGTGACGAAAAACAGATTGTCGGGTGTCACCCAGTAGCGGTTTGACGGGTTGGCGATCTCGCGAAGCGCAACCCGGAAATAGGCGTTTGAACCTAGCGCGTTCTGCCCAACTGACAGAAATACATACTTGGTCCCGTCCCATACTGGGACAGCAGCCGTGCCGAGAGCGGCCAAAGCCGCCGCCCAGTCAGAGGGGAGCACCCCACGATAGATCAGCCATTCATAGAGGCCCGGAGGAATGTCGTAAATTTCGGCATACGTCTTGCGCGTATCGGCGTCCGCAACGGCCTCTTGAAACAGGTATTCCTCGGCAGTCAGAACCCCATCGCCGCCACCTGCGGGGATATACAGGCTGTTCACCGCAGCAATTACTGGGGAGGGATCGGAGCCGTTGATAGATAGAGCCTGCTTGGCTGCGGTGATCGTCTTTCCACGGTCTGCCGACTGGACTGTATATGTGGGGGAAGTCCCGACTACGGTCCCGCTGGCATACCACCAGACGTTGAAAACAGTTGCCCCAGGCCAAACATCACCGCTCAGAGAGAGCACCTGCCCAACGTCAGCAACTCCGTCGATCTGTGGGGGTGTCTGGTTATATGGCGCGACAACGGATGCGGATGCGGGGCTTGTTGCCTTGACGCGCGGCTTCACATTGACGCCAGGGGTGCCGAGATCCTTGATGTCGAAAGGCAGAGCGCCACCGCCGTCTTGCGTGAGGCCGGAAACGATTTCACGGACGCGAAAGTAGGTCATGCTTGCCTCTTAACTTGCGGGACGGAGAGCCATAGTCACAGCAGCCCAACTATCGGCAGCTGCGTTGCTACCGCCGCCCCATTGTGCAGGGGTGTAGGTGCCACTGGTCCACGCCGCGGATCCTATACCGATCATGGCGTCATAAACGCTGTCGCGGGTCTGGGTCAGGAAGTTGTCAAGGCTGGAAGTGTATGTGGCTGGTGTCTGCGTCCCGCCCCCGCCGATCATCACAATCACAGCGCCAGATGTAACCGGCGTGATAGCAGGAGGGGTAGGTCGTCCCGTGTTCAGGCCAGTCGCGGTCGTCGGGGTGACATCCATAGGCGTCGTCGGGTCAACGTTACGCCAGACATGGACAACCACCGCGCCGCCATCGTTTGAACTTCCGGTTCCCGACACCTGAACCGATGTATCGGGCGTTGACGACATGCGCTTATAGCCTGCGATCAGGTTCGCGTCATAGCTGTCGTTGGAATAGAGATCGGCTACTGAGGTATAGCCGCTGGTGTTGATTGTCGTGACGCGATCTGTGTTTGACCCGCTATCATAGCCGACAATAACCAAGTCGCCGACAAGGGGTGAAGTGTCGGTCCCCCCGGTAAGATCGGTGAGAGAAATGGTCTGCGCCGTCGTCCCCCCTGAAAACCCGATCTTCTTCCCGCCGACATAGACCAGTCCGGTTGGGCGATTGCCAACCGCGGTCTCTGCTGGGTTGGAGGGCAGAAAGCCAGACTTCGTTGCAATCTCTCGAACGAAATAAGTGTCCCCCGCATTGGCCGTAAAGGTCAGGCCGGAGAGTGTAGTTTCCCCCCCGTTGATGATCTTGGTGCGCGTGACCGTGACACCAGCTTGGTCGAATACCGCCGGGGTCAAAGTGACTGTTGCGCCAGACCGCACGAGCGTTCCGACGGAAGTAATCCCGATCTGCGTCATGCTCGGGAGGGCCACGGTCGGCCCCTCGCTCGAAAACACCATCCGATAGACCTCTATGCTATCGCCGGGGTCTCCGAAGGATGTCAGGGCCACTGGCGGGGTTAGGTCGTATTCGGTTCCAGCCCCGGTTGGGCTTTGTGTCAGGTTCTTGACGAGGTAGACACCAGGGGTGCCGTAAAGAACGCCGGAAGTGATAACTGGGGTTGAGGGCGTCCCTACAAATGGGGCCTTTCTTATAATCGTGCCAACTATTACCCATTGCGCGCCAATCCCCCCGATAGCGATCCCAAGACCTATTTTCATGCCGACTCCAGAAATGGGAAAAGCCGCCCCGGAGGACGGCTTGCGTTGGTGGTTGGTGGGTTGGGTTAGTGGCAGGCGGCGTCTAGCGTTGCGATGAGCGCCTGACCGGACAGGACAGACGCATCGTTCGGATCATTCGCCAAATTCGCCGCATGTTTGGCCGCGAGCGGTAGCGTCGCGTCACAGACGGCCATTTCGCTTGTGGAATTCACGCAGCCACTCGCGAGCGAGATTAGGGCTATCGCCCACAATGTCCGCTTCATCGGCTTTTCTCCGGGTTTCAGCATATGCCTCGGCCTGCTTGACCTTGGCGGTTGTCTTTCCTGCCGAAACTCCGCGCAGGTAGACGGTGACAATCCCGGCAATGGCTGCGATGGCCGCGCCGAGATATGCGAGGCCCTTGGCCCCGATCAGTGAAAGGATGCCCATGGACTACAAAAATCCTCTTTGTAGGACAGAAGTCAGCCGCGCGTGAAACTGACCGGCTCGCGCTCAACCGGGTCGAACGCCCGCAAGACCAAGCCATCCTGCTTGTCAAACGTCATGGACTGCATTGCTCTTCTGCCTCCGAAACCCATCGAGGCGGCGTAAGCATCAGGTGGGCAGAAAGCCCGGAGGCTTTCCCACCGCAGCGGGCCTAGATCCTTGGCTTGGTCGTGGTGGACGTGGCCGGTCAGGTAATGACGGTGCTTGGTTTCGGACCAGAACGGGCAGACATCGGACAGATACAGCGCCATTTGCTGCGGCTTGCCCTTGTCGCCGTGGTGGACGAAGATTGCCGAGCGGCCCCATTGAAACATGAACAGATCGCGGGGGTTTTTCTCGATCTCGATTGACGGGTTGTCCCGATACCGCTCCGCTAGCGCAAAGGTCAGGACAAGGTGACTTTCCGGGTCGTGATTCCCCCGAAGAACGCGGACGATCAATCGGCGGTGCTTTCGCGCCAACTGGCAGATCATGTCGGCAATAATTCCAATCGCCACGTCAAGAACTTTGAAGTGTCGACCGTCCATGTCCAGCTTGTGCTTGGACTTCGGGGTTTCCGCGAGGTTGTCGTTTGCGTGGAGTGTATCGCCCCCGAGGACCAGAATTGCCGTGTCACTGGCCGGGGTAATTGCCATGACCTTACCCAAGGCTTGGCGGGTGTCAGAGGCCGCTAGGTCGAGGTCATAGTCAACGTCACCGGTTTCCTTGCCCCACGCCATGAGGCCCAGGTGCATGTCCATCAACGGATAGACGGTGCAGAGACCGTCAAGCGTAGTTTCCGGCCCTGAGACCAGCGGGGCGGGCGTCATGCCCTCCAGCGCCTCGCGTATGCGGTCTGCGAGGGGTTCCGTTTCCTGTGCCGGTTTCAGCAGGACGGAATAGGCGTTTCCTTCGTCATCTGGCTTGGTTTTGAGCCACGCGAGGGCCGGAACAAGTTCCGTTTTGACCGCGCTCATTGATGCCTGAATGGCGGGGTCGCGCTTGTAACGCTTTTCGAGCGTCGAGTATGGGATGCCACTAGCCCGAGACGCGGCAGAGACAGTCCCGAACCGGGCGACAAGTTCGCGGGCTTCCGCGACCTTCGCCGGGTCCATGGGCGGGGTTGCCATTAATTCCGCTCGTTACCGTGGCGGTCAAATACGCCCGTAGCCTCGTAGGACGGGCGCAGAAGGGCCTCTAGGGCCTCGGTCTGCCATGCCATGATCTGCTGCATGGCGCGGATGCCATTGGCCACCAGCACAGCGCCTGCGGTGCCGTCTGACCAGCGATCCGGCGGGATGCCCTTCTCCTTGCGGCGGGCAAATTCATTGGCGGCGTCCAGAGACGGCCCCCAACGCCTGCGAAACTCATCAATATCCTCGGGGCCAAGAGCGCTCATTCGTCGGCCCCGAAGCGAACGGCCTTGCGAAGCCGCTTGTTGTATTGCTTTTTCGCCTTTTTGCAGACGCCGGCCCTCTGCGTGTAGCAATAGCTTTGCCGCGCGCGGCTGGAAAACACGTCTTGTTCAAAGCCGCTTTTGTATGGGATGCGCGTCATGTCGGCTCTCCGGCGGGTTGCCAGCCGCTTCCGGTGGCGACGATGCAGGATTGCGGGCCTTGCTCCACAATCACGATGAAATCGCCGCTTTCGCTGGTGTAGACCGTCACCCTGGTGTCAGGTGACAGTTTCCCCTCGTTCACGGCCTTGAATTTGCCCTTGTAGAGTTCGCTTTGAACATCGGCGGTTCCGGCGCACATGGCTTGGGAATAGGCCGGGCCTGCCAAAAGCAGGGCGAGTGCGAGATAGCGGATCATTCCTTCACCCTCAGAACAAAGCCCATCGGCTCTTTCATGTAGACAAGGTTGTCGCCGCGAGCGTCCAAGACGGGCGAGACGTGGTAGTCATCGCTCGGGAACACATCGGGACTTTCGACGCCGCCAGCGTGGGCCATGTCCTCGTCAAACCAAGGCTGAGTGATGTTGTAAGACAGGCGCGGCGGATACTTCATCAGGCGATACCCAGGTTTCATTTCGCGGCGAGCCTCCTGAACGCTTCGGCCCTCTGCGCGAGAACCTTCCTGATGATTGCAAGGCTTTTGGGGCTGCACTTGATGGGCTTCATTTCGCCCACCCGCGCTTTACGGCCATAGCCCAAAGCGCCTCGGTGATAGAGGCAAGGATTGCGCCGATCAGGCCGAGCAGTTGTGGGTCATTGGCCAGAACCGGCGCGGCCTCTGGCGCGATGAAGCCGACTGTCATCAGATACATCGCGATATAGCGGGCGATGATCCGAGAGAGTTGCGCGAGGATATCGGTCATTGGCGCGCCCCATTCGTTGCTACAGCGTCGACGCCGAGCGTTTGCGTGCCGCAGGTCCAAGTGGGGCCGTAGATGCCGGGCACTGACGGAGAGCGCGGATATGCGGGGATCGACGGCGAGAATGGACGATCATCTCTTACTGTCGCCAGCTTTGCCTTGATCTTGGCCCATTGCTCCGGCGTCGGGGTATCGCCCATGGCGTCCGAGAAGCCCTCAAGCCATGCCTTGAATTCATTCAGGGTCATTTCGTCCTCTTGAACAGGCCCGCGATCAGCGCGAGCAGGGAAACAAAAAAGCCGCCCGAAGGCGGCTGCGTGGAGGTTGTTTGCACTTTCTGCAAAGAAGGCGGCTTCGCGCTCGGGAGCAACTTCAGCGCCGCTTCAAACTCGCGCGCATAGCCCGCGATCAGGTCGGCCCGGTCCTTACCGTTCACAACCGCCCGCATGGCCTTGTAATCGCTGTAGTCGGACAGCTTCTTGCCGGTGAACCAGCCTTCGGTGCAGCCCCGGACAAGGATTTTCGCCGCTATGTCTGGGCGCACGGCCAATTCAGGATCAGCGATCAGATCCACGCCCAGTTTTTCGGAGGCGTGAAGATAGTTCGCGCGCCCGGTGATCTGCACATATCCTCGGCCCCGGAACAGATACCCATCGCCCGGACGGGTGTTGCCAAGACGCTTCCCGATTGCCGTGGTCGGTTCGTATTTGCCGAAATACGACTTCGGGCCGTATTCGTGGATCGGCTGCATTTCGAAAGCGGTTTCGTGGGCCGCCGTGGCTAGGAGATAGGCCCTGTCACCAAGCGGAAGTCCCTCAGTCGCGGCGAGCAGGGTGTTCACCCCGTCCACCTGCGCTTGCGTCATCTTGCCGCCGAAAATCTGCCTGCGGAGGAAGTCGAAAAACTCGGTCAATGCTCTTTCCTCAGCAGAATGTCCTTGAGGTCATCCAGCTTGCCGTCAATGTGCTCGACGCGGGACTTCACCTCGCGGACAGCCTCGCGGTCGTCGTTCCGCTGAACGGCGCGGGCTTCCATTTCCTTCTCCAGAAGGTCGATCCGCGCGCTGTCGGTGTTGAACTTGCGCCATGTGGAGTGCATCCACTTCGCGCAGATACCAAGAACGGCTGTGGCGATGATCCAGAAACCGTCATCGAGTTTTTGCAGCAACCAGGTCACGGCCAATACCCCGCTTCCGTGAAATCACCGGGGATCGGCGGGTTGTCTTTCAGCGCCCAAGACGCGGCGTAGATCGCAGATACATACCCGGTCGCCAATTGCCACAAGACCAGCATTTGCGCCCATGTCAGGGTGTGAATTACATTCGCCGCGTCGCGGAATTGCATGGTCGCCGCGCCCTGCCCCGCGCCAACTTGGGCAAGCGCCGCCGTTCCCAAATTCCCGAGGTTGCGGAAATCTTCCTCCCTGCCTTCGACGGGAATATTCCCGTAGCCTGGAATGGTGAATGTCTTGCCGATGCGAATCCTGCGGTCTCGTTCGGCGTTGACGCTGTCCGTCGTCGGGGCTGCTTGGATGGCGAAAGCAGCTTGTGCCGCTGCCAATTCTTCGGGGGTGTTCGGGCGGCTCGTCATGATGCGCGCGTCCCGATGATGCGATATGTTCCGCTGGTGATGGTTCCAGAGGACGGGACAAGCCGCAGAAGCGTGTGCGTGCGCGCCGTAGCAACGTAAATGCCGCCGCTCAGAAAGCGGTTTGATGCGCTTCCACCGTTTTCCACCGCCAAGCTGGTGTTGAGAAAACCGGAAAGCGGCAGGAGGGCGTTAAAGCCCGATAGGGTAACCTCGGCGTTGTTGGCGTATGGCCCGCCCGTTGTCCGCAGGCCGGGGATCGGGGAAATTGCCGACGATGTGCTGTTGATTGCCGAAACCGTCGTGTCGGTCGAGAATATGGCCCGCAACCCGTAGTCGCTTGACGTGACCCATGTCGGCGAACCGAGCGTTCCCGTCCCAACCTGCAAGTTAAGCGAGAGGTTGTTTGAACTAAGCTGGACGCTTTGCAGAAGAATGCGAACGTCCGTAAACCCTGCCGGGACAAGGAAGCTGTCCCCAGCCGCCGAAAGCGACCCTGCCGCGAGAAGGTCAACAGACGTTGCCTCAACCTTGGCGTCTACCGCCTCGATTGCATCCTGAACGTTTGTTTCTGGGATGGAGACGGTAGGAGCAAAGGACACCTGCGCGGCTTGGCCGTTTGACCCGGCTACGCGAATGGCCGGGTCTTGCGGATAGCCCGGCACAGCGGCCCCGAGAGCCGTGGTGACGTTGATCTTGATGGCAGATCCCGAGGTGGTGAATACCTGCTGGAAAACCCCGTTCGCATCTGCGGTAACGCTGGTGCCAATCGCCGTCACGCCATTCGACTGATACACCGTGACAGGCGTGGTTGTGCCGGTGAGGTAGAAATAGGCGATGGCGGCGGGCAAACGGTTGCCGTTGCCGTCCTCCGCAGGAGGAAGGTAGAGTTGATCAGCCATTTGCGGATTTCCCGGTTATGGGGTAAGGTGGG
>ERZ869921.266-NODE-266-length-35419-cov-15.696245_pt1 | contig 35419 bp, 41 predicted proteins | sample MGYA00579310_ERZ869921 | MGnify/ENA primary metagenome ERZ869921 (study PRJEB32216, sample SAMN09231816) | wastewater metagenome | place: USA: Maryland | collected 2016-06-21 | study: EMG produced TPA metagenomics assembly of the PRJNA472060 data set (Reclaimed... | reverse complement strand
ATAAGCGGCTACTCGCAGGCGAAGATGTTCGTATCATGTTCTTTATGCCACCCCGCCACGGCAAGAGCGACATGACAACGCAGAAATTCACCTCATGGGTACTCGGTAAAACGGCAGACATTCCCATCATGGTATCAAGCTACTCTGATGAACTCGCAACGGATTTTGGACAGCGCACAAGGGATATTATGCAGTCACCGGAGTACCAAGTCATGTTCAATACACGCCTACGCCCAGACGCAAAAGCCAAAGGCAAATGGCTCACTCAAAATGGCGGTAGTTATACAGCGGTGGGTGTTGGCGGTGCTTTAACAGGTCGTGGATTCAAAATAGGTATTATTGACGACCCATTCAAGAACCGTGAAGAAGCCGACTCACAGGTGATCCGTGACTCACGCCATAAGTGGTATCAGTCAACATTTAGTACTCGTGAAGAGGGCAACTCCATGATTATATTCATTCTCACTCGTTGGCACGAGGACGACCTTGCGGGGCGTGTCCTCAAAGAAGCGGCAGACGCACGAAAGAATGGCGAACCAGCGGACGATTGGGATATTATCCAATATAAGGCAATCGCAACCGAAGATGAACCGCAGCGCAAAGAGGGCGAAGCGCTATGGCCTAGTAAGTTCCCATTAGATAAACTCCAAGCAAAGAAAGCGGTGATGGGTAGCTATGAATTTTCAGCGCTCTACCAACAGAATCCAGTAGATGAGGAGAATAGGAAGTTTAAGACGGATTGGTTTAAGACCCGACCCTACAGCGAAGTGGCGAAGCTCCAAACACTTAACTTTATGACCATTGACCCAAGGGGCAAGGACGATATTAAGCAAGGCAAGGACTATATAGGTGTAACGGTCAATTTTGTTGATAGAGAGGGCAACTGGAATATTCTCAGTTATCGTATGAAACTATCCGCTACGCAGCTTATCGATCTTATGTTCACATTCTGGGGCAAATACAACCTCACGAAGATAGGTATAGAAGATAACCAATTCACACAAGGGCTGATGGTATCCATTAACGAGCAGATGCGCTCACGGGGGACATTCTTTGCCCTTGAACTACTCAAGCATGGTGGCACACAAAAAGAACTGCGTATCGAATCACTCGTACCACGCTATGAAAAGGGAGGAATCTATCATTTGACGATCGACGGGCAAAATCAATGCACCGACCTCGAAGAAGAGCTATTGCTATTCCCCAAGGCCACCAATGATGACGCAAGCGACTCACTGGCGTTTCAGGGGCAAATAGTACAGATTCCATTTGACGACGACGACAGCTACACATCCGGCGACGTGACAACAATGTTCACGCGGCGGACGTGGTGACAAGAAAAAGGGGAGAACATGAAATTTGGCAAACATGACATCACAACGGAGCTGGACGGCCACGGCTCCACTAAAACAACATCAACGCAGTACAGGGAGGGTATGGTGAGCGGTAACGTAAAAGAATACTACGAGGTCAGGCATTTGGTTTCGAGCGATCTGGAAGTCATGGCACAGTTCAGCGCCTTTCACCGCGAGCTGGCGAACGACCATACCATGCTCGACCCCGCCTTTCGGATTGAGGGCAAGGGTAAGGGGGACAGGTGGTACACGATCAACTGTTATACCCGTATCGTGCGCTAAACTGTCACAATCAATCACTTTATGCTATAATACGGAGTAGCAGAACCACTGAAAAAGATACCAGACGTTCAGCAGAACAGGTATCTGACATTCAGTGGTATTCTCTTTTTTGACTCCTGACAACCTCGGCGACAAGTACGAGTCTGCTAAAACGTACACCGAACGCAACACCAAGCCGTACCCGGAGTTTGAGCGGATCGCCAACAACCAGCCTAGCGACCAGCGCGACCCGCGCTATTCCGACGTGACCGATGGCACGACCTCAGCCAGTGTCCGCAAGCGCGGTAAGCGCGTTGTCCAGCAACTCCCCGTCGGCAAGGTGAAATCGGATAATGAGGATGACTGGCTGCCGATCGTGGCGGGCTTCATATTCGTCAACAAGATACTGCCCTATGCGAACCTTGATTTTGACCTTATCCAAAAGTGCTGGCAAGTCATCGAAAACGGCGAGAAATTTGGCGGCGTCCCGACCTACGTCCCGTTTGTGAACCATGACGGCTATTTCTGCTCAGATCTCGCCGTACCGTACTGGGCAGACGTCTTTTTGCCGGAAGGCTACAAGTCCGGTAACTCAGCGCCATACCAGTTCATCCGTACCTGGTGGACAGAGGACGACGTGGACGCCCAGATTAAGCAGGAAAAAGAGCTGAAAAAAGCAGCGAAAGCCCGTGATGAGGAATATGAACCAACATGGGACATGGACGCCCTCAAGAGTGTCAAGAAATCACTCACCCGCAAAGAATCGGACGAGCAGACGCCACAGGAACGCGACCGTGGCTTGAATCCAGAGGGTATTGAAGTTGTCACGGGGCTGCAAACCGGCGTCGGCGCGACACTCTACACCTTTTGCCCGACCGATGACGACAAGGGGAAGTCCAGCGTTACTATCCTCCGCCGCAAGACCAACAAAGACCCGCGCGGCAAAATGCCTGTCATCTGGTACTACGCTGACCACGACGGCACTAATCCATTCGGACGGGGAACGGTCGAGCTAGTCGGCCCCTTGCAGAACCTCATCGACTCCGACATGCAGATGTACCAGTGGAACCGCGCCCTCATGCTCGCACCGCCATTAGTTGTGACAGGCCAGAACAGCGCGAAAAAGATCGTCTATGCCCCAAATGCCGTCTTAAAGCTGACCGACCCCAACGGCAGAATCGAACCATTAAACGTCGATACCACGGCTGTCACCCAGTACCCGAACCTGTATGGCTTGCAAAAGTCACAGCTCTTAAATCTAGTATCCAGTCCCGACACGTCCATCAGTGCTGAAGTCGGCAACCCAGGCTTTGGCAGGACACCGACGGCGCTCAACCAGCAGCAGGCCAATATCTCAGTTGACGACAACTATGTCCGCAAGAACTTTGAAGCATGGTTCGAGCAATGGGCAGAGACGGCCATTAACGTCTACTTTGCGGAGCGTACTGGCAAGGAAACGCTGCAACTGGACAAGGATACCGTTGCTGACCTCATGAAGCTGGCCGAGAAAGGCAAGTTTGACCCTAGTCTCATTAACGAGAACAACGAAATCCTCATTGACTACGACAGCGCAACGCCCGCGCTCAAGTTCCGCGTGGACGCTTCGACGTCAAAGATGAAAGACGACGTGACGCAGGGAGACATCCTGACCCAACTTCTCGGCACACTTGAGTCCAGCCAGATACTTGCCCAGACCGTCCCGCAAGAAAAGGTACTGGCCGCATGGAATGCCATTGTTGCAAACTCCGGCGTCGAGAATCCCGAAGATTTGAAAGTCGATCTAGAGGAGTTCCAGCAGCAGCAGGAAATGGCACAACAGCAGATGGAGCAGCAAGCGCAGCAACAGCAAGGGGTACAGGCACAGCAGGGCGCGATAGACGGCGGACGGCCAGATCAGGCGGAAGTTGACCAGGTTACGGCAGAGCTGCAAGCGGTAGGCGTCCCCGACGAGCTGATCGTACAGGCGCAGGACATGCTCGACCAAGGCTATAGCGCCGACGACGTACTCATGGCGATACAGGGAGTGATGAGTGATGCAAGAGGATAACATCTACCGCCGCCAGACCGTCCCGCAAGCCGTCCCACTCCAGCAGGAGGAAGCGGCCGACAAGGAACGGCTGCAAGTACTGGACGAGTACCCACTAATTAAGGCGGTGATTGAGCGCCTGAACGCCGACATCGCTTTTTATGACAGCAACCAAGGTATTCCCGACGACGTGCTGCTGAATCCTGACGAGTTCATGCACACCGTCGCGGGCAACAAGAAAGCCGTTGCCAGTATCGAGCGTGAAATCAGGGTATTGGAGGAACTGGTGACAGAACACATAGCGAGGTGAGTTCCATGCTGGCGACGCGCCTCACGTCGCTGGCATGGAGTTAATCTGCAGCTTCAGAGTAAACAACTATGAAATATATCCAACTTACAAAAAATATGAAGGCAATCGTCGACGACGATATGTTTGACGAATTATCAAAATACGACTGGTACTTTGACAGTCGAGGCTACGCAATGCGAGCTACTCGCAAAAATGGAAAAACGATTTTTATCGCCATGCACAGGGTTGTGAATGGAACGGCAGACGGACTTATGACTGACCATATCAATCATAACCGACTAGACAACAGAAGGTCTAACCTCCGTTCATGTACACGCTCTGAGAACGTTTGTAACGCAAAGTTTATATCTAACAGCGGACACAAGGGAATACATCTAACTAAAAATGGCACATACCAGACAAAAGTACAGAAGGATGGAGTTGTTCACTATCTCGGAACGTTTAAGACTGTCAAAGAAGCTAAGAATGCACGCAAAGAAGCGGTCATGAGATTACATGGAGAGTTTGCCTATATGTAGATAAATTTGAGTATTTCACTCTGTTGATAGCCATGTCGGTAGAGTGAAGTAATCTCAAACTTCCGCACCGGCAGCGAATACGCCGTAAAACAAAGGAGAGAATATGGATACTGAGGAATCCACTACAGCCGTAAACGAATCGGTAGACGAGACCACTACCCCAACTGAATCGGCACCAGTCGAAACCAACGAGTCTCACGCGGACGATACCACAGAAGAGGTATCGGAGGTAGAAACAGAAAGCCAGACTGAGGAACCCGACGCTGAGGTGGCGGAGGAAGAACAGGCTGAGGAAACAGACACCGAGGACAAACCGCAGTCCAAGGGCGAAAAACGGGTAGACCAGCTTAACACGGAAATACGCGATCTGGTGGCAAAGCGCAACGCGATCAGGCAGGAAGTGGAACAACTCCACTCGCAAGCGTACAAACCGGCACAGGTTGACGAACTGCTCGAACAAGTGAATCCAGACACCGGCGACTACTACAACCGGCTTGAAGCACAGCTCGAAGCCATGCGTCAGGAGCGCGAAATTGAAAAGTACAACAACCAGGTATCTGAAAGCCTTGTCACCCTTGAGACGGAAGTCCAGCGCGTCATCGACGAGTTCCCGATGTTCGACACCCAGAGTGCCGACTACAACGAGGAACTGGCCACAGAAGTCGCGGACATCCTGAACGACAACCTGATACGCGACCCGAACACCGGACAGGTGATCGGCAGCCGCACATCACCCTACAAACTGTATAAATCATACGCCAAGGCAGCCCAAGCCAGCGCGGTCAAAGCTGAAGCGAAAGCCCAGCGGAACGTCGAAACGATGCTGAAAAACGCCGACCCGACGCCCGCCCGAAAAGGTACGCCCGTACCGTTCGAGAAAATGAGCCTGTCACAGCAGGAAGCCTACCTGAGAAAACGCGGCCACGACGTATAAAGAAAAGGAACCATTATGGCAGCAGATACTACTGCAACCCTCACCGGCGAGATGATGACTTTCCTTGAGCGAACCTTCTTGGAGCGCAGCAAGGCAAAGCAAATCCACGCCCAAGGCGCAAAGAAAAAAGCACACTCACGCAACAGCGGCAAATCAATCGTATTCAACCGCTACAGCCCATTGGCAGTCGCAACGACAGCGCTGACAGAAGCGACGAACCCAGCAGAATCGAACCTGACTGGCGCAACCGTCACCGCAACCGTCGCTGAATACGGTAACTTCGTCAAAGTCTCTAGCTTGCTCTACGGCACGTCTATCGACCGCGAAGCTAAAGAAAAAACAGAGGTCATCTCGCAGAACGCGGGTGAAACGCTGGACACGTTGGTTCGTAACGAACTTGCATCTGGTGCAACAACTCAATTCGCAGGCGGTAAAGCAGCCCTGACAGCAGTCGCAGCATCTGATGTATTGAGCAGCACTGAAGTCCGCAAAGCGGTTAAGACGCTGAAGAAGAACAACGCCATTGCCTATGGCGACGGCTACTTCCTTGGCAAGCTTGGCCCTGACACGGTGTACAACCTACAGGCTGACGGCACGACTTGGATTAACGTCGCAACGTACAAAGACAGCGCCAAGGAAATCTACACTGGCGAAGTTGGTAAACTGTTCGGCGTCCGCTTCATCGAAGCTTCGAGCAACCAGTACAACGAATCGTCTACTGCGACCGTGTACAGCAACTTCATTCACGGTCAGGAAGCGTTTGCGACGGTTGATCTGAGCGGTGAGAACACCGAGCTGATTATCAAACAATCAGACAAGAGCGACACAAGCAACGCCCTCAACATGTTCATGACTGTCGGCTGGAAAGCGACCTTTGCAACAAAGACGCTTAACGCCAATTGGATCGTGAATGTTAAATGTGGCAGCCAATGATATTGATTGTACGTTCTGATCTGTAAGAGTAACTAACGGCGGACACCCGCCATATAACGGAGGCTAATATGGTCAACACAACGAAAGACGGGGAAACCCCTGTCGTCCTACCCCAAACCGACAACGAACGCATTATAGAGCTGTACGTTCAGGGCAAGAACCTGTACGACATCACCTATGCCGTCTATAAGTTCGGCGGGGACGAAGCAGTTGAGAATGTCCGCAGCGTGTTACACAGCGCCGGATACCTCGACAAAACCCACGTCACCCCTGACACGTTTCTCGTAGAGGACTAGCAATGGACGCAAGCCGTAACGCTGATCTGTCTAACCTGCACCGGTTGTTTTCTGACCCGACAAAACCCAAGCACGCACGTGCTTGGGCATTCGAGGGCTACCAGAAGATACAGGCACAGGTAAAAGACAAGACGCTGACCGGCTTGCGGCTTCGGCTCATCCGCGCCGCGAGAGCCAGCGACACCGATGCTGCTAAACGGATAGAGCAGCACGTCATAGTGCATTCACGGCGCATGGGCTATACACATCACTAACATAAGAGGCATTGAGGTATGAAACTACTAGCAATCAGCAAATACGTTGACGGCGTGAATAAAAAGGATTCGGCTGTTGACTTGTGGCGGGTGAAACGACCCCTGCGAGAACTACAAAAGCATGTGGACTGGCAGATTGACTTTCGTCCGGCAATCATCGAGGATTTTCACGGGCTGGAAAAAGACCCCGACGAGTTCATCCGGCGCTATGGCGGCAAACTCGCAGAGGAACTGGGGCAGTACGACATTATTTTTACCAGTTACGCCCTGTTCACCTCTCCCCACCAGTACGCGATACTCTGGGGCGCTGAACACAAGTACGGCACGAAACTGGTTGTCGACATCGACGACGACGTGCGCGACGTTGATCCGTCTAACTTCCTGTTTTGGAAAAGCGCTGGTTGGCAAGGCCACTTCTTTCTCTCACGGACAACAGAGGTGGCAACGCGGATGGTGACGACCAACCAAAAGCTGGCGGACAAGCTGCGTATGAACAGCGACGTCGACCCGAAACTATGGGTGATACCGAACTACATAGCCGACGCCTACCCCGACCAGACCATCCAAAGTAAAGACAAGGTAACGATCGGCTTCTTTGGCGGCGCGAGCCACTACAACGACCTGCACAAGTCCAATGTCCTACCGGCACTCCAAAAGCTCATGCACGAGCATAAAAACGTCTATTTCAAGAGCTGTGGGCAACCGATTGACGATTACCTGCCCCGCAAGCGCATAGAACTGGTGGAAACGGCGCAGGGTAGTGAATGGGCGGAAAAACGCCTGCCGAGCATGAAACTGGACATCGCAATCGCACCGCTGCTCATGACGGAGTTTAACCAGTACAAGTCGAACATTAAGTGGCAGGAAGCGACCAGAGTCGGCGCGGCCTTTGTCGGTACGAATACCGGCCCTTACGCGGACATACCGGACGGCACGGCGCTGCTCACCAACAACACGACCGAAAGCTGGTATGACGCGCTTAAGACGCTGCTGGACGCGGCCGTTCGCAAAAAACAGGTCAGGGCGGCAAAAAAGGAGCTGGAGGGATGGAAATTAGAGAACCATTGGCAGGAATATAAAGAACTACTAGAGGAGGTGCATAGTGAACACAATTAAACCATCAAAATATCAGTTATTCGCCAAACCAGACGAAGCGGAGACGACAACAAAATCAGGCATATTGTTGACTGACAATTCACTCGACAAACCAAAGACGGCAACGGTCGTCAATGTCGGCAGTAAAGTGACGGAATACTCACCAAACGACGTGATTGTGTACAGGGAGTACGCGACAACGGAAATTAAAGTCAACAGCGACGACTATCTGCTGATCGCGGAGGATGACGTGCTAGGAACGGTCGTGGAGGTACAGGCATGAAAACGGTCGGTATCACGGGATATGGGTTCATCGGGGCGTATGTCGTCGAGGAACTGCAAGCAAAGGGCTACAAGGCTGTTGTATTCGACCACCACGACAAGCGCAAGGAGCTGCCGGACGGCGTTGAGTTCTTTTTGGGCGATGTCCGCGATGAAGTGGCGATGACGGAGTTCGCTGCACACGTCGATGGTCTTATTCATCTTGCAGCCATATTAGGTACGCAAGAAACTATCAAAAATCCCCGTCCAGCAGCAGAAAGCAACTTGATTGGCGGGCTGAACTTCCTTGAAGCGGTCGCCCAGTACAATATCCCTGGTGTGTATATCGCCGTGGGGAACTACTGGTTCAACAATACCTACTCCATCACGAAGAATATGATCGAGCGGTTTACGCACATGTTCAATAAGGAGCGTGGTACACGGGTGAATATCGTGCGGGCTGTTAATGCGTATGGCCCCCGACAATCCGTCGCAGCTCCCTATGGTAACAGTAAGGTACGGAAGATCACCCCATCACTGGTATGCCGGTATATTTCTGGCGACCCTATGGAAGTGTACGGCGGCGGCCAGCAGATTAGCGACATGGTGTATGTGGGTGATGTGGCAAAAGCACTTGTACTGGCGCTTGAGGAAGCGGACAAAGGGAACGTGCTTGACCGTGCGGTTGAGATCGGGAGCGTCAATCATACGAAAGTTATTGATGTCGCGTATCTTATCGAAACGATCGGCAAACGTAAAGGGATAGCACCTGTTGATATTGCCACGTTACCAATGCGACCAGGCGAAAAAGAGGGTGAATCGGTGACGGCCAATGTCGGTACATTGTCATTGATCGGGTTCGACGTGGATGACCTGACGCCGCTTTATGAGGGCATGGAAAAAACGATTGACTACTACATCGAAACCGAGGGGACGACGTGGCACAAGCCATCGTAATCATCCACGCCCGACAGGATAGTTCGTGGCTGGCGGAGTGTCTGAACAGCATTCAGACGGACTACCCCGTGCTGCTGACCAATCATGACGGCTGGTGCATGAACGGCATTCAAAAGATATGGGAAACGACTGATTATGATGAGATGGTGTTTTTGAACGAGTCGATGGTAGTTAAAGACAACGCCATATGGGACATTCTGTTTAAAGAGCATGATGGCAAGTCCGTCATGCTAGGCGAGCGCTTTTTGATGTTTTTTGGCAAGTTTCGGCGCGAGATGGTGAACAAACTGGTATTCCCAGAGGTGAAAACGAAAGTGGACGACGTGCTGCTGGGCGAGGGGAAATGGTGCAGGGAATATATGGAACTGAACGACCATATCGAATTGCAGCCACTTAGCGACAACGACCGCCGCGAGGACAAGCATGGCCGGACGAACATGGTGCTGGAAAATGATTATTTTATCAAATGGAAGGGTCACTGGTCGCTTGATATGGTATAATATACCTAATAGGTACAGCTAAAAAGTCACGGCACTACCCTTTAAGCAAAGGAACGTGTCATGGCACAACTCAAGATAAATCGTGGAACAACGTATATCCGTAGCGGTACGGTCTCTATTGATGGTGTTCCGGCTGATATTTCTACAGCCACAGTCCGTTTTACAATGAAGACATCAGAGTACGACGATGACACAGATGATTCCACCGCAAGTGTACTAAAAAATGTCACCGACGGTACTGCCAATGGTGAGTATGAAATCGAGCTAGAGCCGTCAGACACCGCAGAGCTAGTGCCTGGTAACTACTTCTATGACATCAAAGTGGAGTTTGCTACTGGCGAAATTTACAAACTTGACGAAGGTAAGGTCAAATTGGACGGGAGTCCAACTAACCGCCTGAGCTAACACATGGCCGATAGCTCGCACGTTGATTCGAACATTACCACGACCGCGACCGATGGCGCGGGCAATATAATCGTGTCTGTTTCTCAGTCCAATATTACCGAGTCTAATAGTGTTGAATCAAGTATTACAACTGGTGGACGCGGCGAAAAAGGCGACACGGGCGATACTGGCCCTGCTGGTGTAGTACAGTCGATTGTGGCGGGGAATAACATTGACATTGATAACACTGACCCTACAAACCCCGTCGTGTCGGTCGAGACATTGACGCTATCTGATGTTTCTGATGTGACTGCCAGCGCTACCGAACTGAATTACACCGATGGCGTCACCAGTGCCATTCAGACACAAATTGACGGAAAGTCAAGTACCGCCCATACACACGTTCTCGCCGCTGGTGCGACTGATGTAACCTCATCGGCTGCTGAACTGAACATTCTCGACGGCGCGACACTCTCGACGACCGAACTGAACTACGTCGATGGCGTAACTTCAGCTATCCAAACCCAACTTGACGGCAAAGTAGATGAAAACAGCTCGATCACTGGGGCAACCAAGACGAAGATTACTTACGACGCCAAAGGACTCGTCACGGCAGGTGCGGACGCTACGACTGCTGACATTGCTGACTCAACCAACAAGCGCTATGTCACCGACGCGCAACTGACCGTTATCGGCAACACGTCTGGCACGAACACTGGGGATCAGGACCTATCGGGCTATGTACCAACGTCGCGCACGGTGAATAGCAAGGCTCTTTCGTCAAACGTGACCTTAAACCAGGATGATGTTGGTGATGGTTCAACCTACAAGCAGTACTCATCAACCGAAAAGACAAAGCTATCTGGCATAGCATCGGGTGCGACCGCTAATGATACCGACGCCAACCTAAAGAATCGTGCCAATCACACTGGTACGCAAGCACTCTCGACTATTTCAGACGTGACAGCAACCGCGAGCGAAGTAAACGTGCTTGATGGGATTACCGCCACCACAGCCGAACTCAACTACACAGACGGCGTTACATCGGCTATACAGACCCAGCTTGATACCAAGGCGGCTACCACGTACGTAGATGCGGGTGACGCCACCAAACAACCCAAATTCATGACAGGCACCATCGCCACAGCCGCTGGCACAGCTGCCAAAACTGTGACTCTCAATAGCCCATGGGATACATATACGCCTGTCGCGGGTGATTGGTTCGTGTTCACGTTCACCCTCGGCCAGACAGCATCAGGGCCAACGATCGCCATCAATGGCGGTTCAGCACTCACTATCTATACCCCGCAAGGTTCTACATCGAGTTCATTTCTCACCCTGGCGGCGACTGGAACGCTACTCCTCTACTACAACGGCACCTTACTACAGACCTATGGCACAAACGCTGGCGAGATTAGTACCACCAATATCGTCAATACGACCTCTAGTACGCAGGGTAATATCACTGGCCGCCGTGCCGAAGATCTGATGGTCAACGAGGCAACAAAAACTCGCACCCTCACTAACAAGACTCTTACCAGTCCACTCGTCAACACTATCTATGACACGAATGGCAACAAGTCGCTCCAACTGAACGCCACTCCCAGTGCGGTGAATTATCTCTATGTCGTGAACGGCGCGACAGGTAACTCTATTTCATTCCGAGCCAACGGTACGGATACAAACATCTCGATTGGGATGTTCTCCAAAGGCTCCGGCCAGGTGCAACTTCGCAGCGACACCAACGGCTTCATCCTGGCTGGTGATTCCGTCGCTTCTGGCGTGAACTATGTCGGTCTGACCAACGCTGCTACAGGTTCAGGACCCAGTATTGCGGCAGTTGGTACCGATACAGATGTGCACCTAAATCTAAAGGCTAAGGGGGCGGGCAATATACAAATCCCCACTGGCACTGGGGCTGCCCTATTCAACACGGCGGACCAGACGACCAACTTTGAACGGGCACGAATGTACTGGAGTGGAAATATATATAACATCATGTCAGAGGCTGGTGGTACAGGTACAAGGCGTGTGATGTACATGAGCGCGCTTTCCAGCTCCACCGCTGGTCTGAAACTCAATACTTCTACAGTAAATGGGGTACTTGAGGCAACCAATACAAGCTCAACGGCAGGTGCTATCAACCTGAAGGTCAGCGGCACATGGACGGCTAGCTCTGGTGTTCAGTACGGTACAACTATTGTGCCAACCGTTAACCAGACCAGTACCGCTGGGTATACCGCACTGCTAGTTAATCCAACAGAAACGGGAGTTGGCTCAGGTTCCAACCTGCTCGCTGATTTTCAAGTTGGCGGGACAAGTAAGGTATCGATTAAAAATGATGGCGTTATATTCCCTGTCCAGGCGGCGACTGCCTCGGCTCCAACGTATGTAAAGGGTGGTGTCTACTTCGATACCACGCTCAACAAGTTGCGTGTTGGCGGAGCAAGCGGCTGGGAAACAATAACAAGTACATAGGAGGAATAAAATGGGATTAATTGGTGACATTCTACAGATTCCTGGCGCTATTATCGGCGCTGTGGAAGATGAGATTACAGACGCATTGGATGATTTACTGTAATGCCGAAAAAGAGAAAAACGTCGATGATTTTATGGCAGGCAGTAGAGTGATCGAGGGTGAGAACAGCATGGCAATTACCAATATGGAACCGTCTTGGGTGCAGCAGCGTGACGGCTGGCTATGTGGCGATCAAGGCAATTGGCGATTAACAAGATCTGAATAGAGATGGACTTAACCAAAATAGAAGACATCAACGAACTCAAATCCCTAGCATACGACGCCATATTAGCGGAAAATATGCTATAATAAAGGCAGTAACCGACTAATAGTTCCACTCGAAAAGACGAGCGAGCGCTGACCTAAAAAGAAGGCCCACGAGTCAGGACTATAGCCAAATAACTCCAGGTGTACCGAAAAAGAAAGACACCGCCCAAGAGAAAAAGTCTCACACGCGTTAGGAAGCTATCACTTATTAGCTTTTTAACAATTAGAGAGTACGTGACGAGTGGGCTATAGCTTGACAAAGCGTAAGAAAAATGCTATGTTGCAAGCATGAAACGGTTTAAGCCACTGCTGATTATCCTTACTGTCCTCGCGGTAGTCGCGGGAGCGTGCGCCACCGTGGCTGTCATGGGAGCCGCGAATACACCGCCTGTCAAAGTGGTCGTCACCCCGACCCCGACCCCGACACCACAGCCAGCAACCAAAGAAGAGCTGCTAAGACTAGTGAATGAGGAACGAGCAAAGGTAGGGGTCGCACCATTGGTGTTAGACGCAAAGTTGGAGCAATCGGCACAGTGGAAAGCGGATAAAATGACTGAGACTGGCAACCTGGCTCATGTAGATGCTACTACTGGTAGGAATGACGGGCTAGACTATCTTGATAGCTTACACCCAGATTGCACCAATATTGGTGAAAATCTGAGATGGAATGTCAGTGGAAATAATACCGCCCTAGCCGCTATTGATGGTTGGAAATCAAGCGCACCACACTATAAGGCGATGGTGAGCTTACTATATACGTCTACTGGATTTGGAATATCTGGTACTAATATCGTAGAACATTTTTGTCAAAAATAGCCTAATCATCACGTACTCTCCGATCTCAAAAAGGAGAGAGAATCATGGCTAACCCAACGACAGCAAATCAGATTGCGAACAATGTCGCGAGCTTTAACGGCATGGCAGTACGGCCCGTCACCGATTTTTACGGCAGTGGCGACTGGACGTATTCGCCAAACGGCACGGGTGGAGTAAACTACTTTCGTAATAGTGCGCCTGTCACAAATACCCAGTACGCTAGAGCAACGGGCCAAGATACTGGTACAATCGAGGCTGATATAAAAGATGCTTATGGTCGTAATAATATCCCCGCCAACAACAACACCCCCAACTACTCCGTCATCAACGCCGACACGATCGCCCAACTCGGCCAATCAGAAAGCACCATCAACAACGCGCTTGGTCGTCTCGGCAACCAACTGAATATCGCCAAAAGCAACATCGGTTCACAGTACGGCCAGAGAAGCGGCGAACTGGACACGTCGTTTAACCAGAATCAGAACAGCTACAACTCATCAACGACCCAGAACAAGCAGAACCTCCGCAGCAACAAGAACGTCATCAACGATCAGGCTTCAAGCGGACTGCGCGGACTGCAACGGCTGCTCGGTAGCTACGGCGCGGTCGGTAGCGACATGGGACTGGCAGGACAAGCCGTCGCAGAGCAGGCGTCGGCACAGAACGCGGGCGCAGGACAAGCGTACGCGCAGAACCAGCGATCACTCGACACCAACTGGGGCAACTTCAACAACCAGCTCGAAAGCGAACGCAAGAAGCTGAACGAATGGCGCGGTCAGCAGGAGCAGCAGGTCGAACAGCAATCAGCAACCTCACGCCAAGACCTCCTGACGAAACTCAGTGACATTCGCGGCCAGATGGCGGCAGCTCGCGGCGGCTCATACGCGGCAGGGGCGCAACCGTACCTTGATCAGGCAAACAGCCTGTCGGGACGTATTGACGAGCTGGGACGGTTCAACCCGACCTATAGCGGTGTCACGCCTGTCTACGAAGCACCGACGCTTGGCAGCTACGACACGCGCAACGGCGCGACAATCGGCGCACAGGCACAGGGACGCGGCGGACTCAACACGCCGTATCTCAATATCCTGTTGGGACGCGAAAAAGATAAGCAGTTAGTTTAGGGGGTTCATCGTGAATCTCTTAGACTGGCTCGGCGGACAAGTCGAGGGAGCCTTTGCACAGGCGAACCCTTGGGATAACGGCGCTGACTATAACAGCGTCCAGCAGCGCAGGCGTAAGGAGGAGCAAGCACGGGCGCAGCGGCCACCACGAGCGCCACAGGTTGGGGTTAATGCTGTACGTCCACTATCGGTGCAGTCAACGCCGCTACCAAAAGTGAGCCAAGCGCAGATTAGCCAAAGATCCGTAGCTAATCAGTTTAATCCATTAAAGACTGTCGGTGATGTTGCTGGTGGTATCGGAAAAGGTATAAATGACGTCGCAACGGCTGTCGGTGGATTCGTATTGCCTGGCACTGCGAAACTTACTAATCAGACACTTGGCATCATCGAGAACACGGGAGCCAATATTGCAGGAGAGACCCAAAAACTATTCGGTGATAAAAAGGGTGGTCAGAATACCATAGACAGTGTAAAGCGTCATGTTGATCAGAACCTCCTAGGGCAGGGCAAGGGATTATTTGGGCAAGGAGGTATCTATAACTCAACAGATTCACTTCATAATGCAAACCCCACCGAAGTACTAAAGAAAGCTGGTGGTACAGGACTTGAAGTGGCAGGGGAGTTACTGCCTGTCGCTAGAGTAGCTAAGGGTCCGACGCTAGGCGCTAAGATTGCAAATAATGCTATTGCGGGGGCTGTAAGCAACACACTTGCTGACGTGGGGTCGCAGTATGTCCAGAATGGCACGGTAAACCCATGGCAAACAGCACAAAGCGCAGCGATTGGCGGTGCGTTTGGAGGTGCTATACCTGTGGTTGGTGCGGCCGTTAAGCCGGTTGGTACAAAACTGGTGCAGACTGGCCAACGAGCGCAGAACTTTGGGCTGCTACCCCCTACTAAATTAACGCCAGAGGAATTATTTGCGGCAAAAAAGATGCGTCAAGCCCAGCAAGGATTGATTGACCCGCGCACCGTTACGACGCAAGACGCCATACTGAATAACCGAGCGGAAAAGAAACTGGGGCAAAGTCCGGGTACGCCCCAAGCATGGCATGAAGTGAATAGAGCATTGGATGCGCACAGGGCGTTTAACGTGGAGGTAGCACAACGGGCGCAGGCGGTAAAAGACGGCCTGACGACGGCTAATGACTTCACGAGAGAGCATTTGGTACCTGGTGGAACACTTGACGCACCTCTAGGTAAAAAAAATAAGGAGCTGAACACGGCAGTAGACGCTCGTATATACGTTGATAATACTGCTGCTGATAATGAAATACAAGCGATATATAGACGCGCTAACAATGCGCGCAACGGAAAGTTAACAATAACAGAAGAAAATCGGATAGCTGAGCTGCAGCAATCAAAGGCTAAAAATGAAAATGCCGGGCGTAGTAACTCAACTAAGCGCGTTGCCGAATTGGCAAACGGCGAGATATACAGTATGGCGAATGCCGATATATCTCGAACAAAAAGCCCCGGAATGAATCAAGACGGGTTTACTATCGGTATAGGTCAGAATAAGGCCTATGTTAGCCTTGATAAAGCAAGTCCAGAAACCAGAATACAGATAGCTGATGCTGAAGCTGAATACGAGCTTGCACGCTCTAACTCGAAAGGACCATCCGCCCCTGGAACAGAAACCTCGGTGACAATCGCCAAGAGGAAAGTAAACGAAGCTTACTCAAGAGCCATCGAAGAACTCGGTCTGCAAGACTACGCCACAAAAGTTGGGGGAGATGGCAAAATTACTCAACGAGTGTTAAGCGCTCGCTATGGCGACTGGGTATATGAAAACTACAAGTCAGGTAAATATACTGATGAGCAGATCAAGGATATGGAGGTAAACCCTCAGAAGTATCGAGATCAGTTCGAGTCCGAGTCTAAACAAAGTACTCCCCCTCTAGATACTAAGCAATATGTCAAAGATATGAGCAAGGCGCAAAAAGCAGTAGACAACAGCTCAATTGACAAGAGACTCGTAGAAGCAGCGAAACGCGAAAGAGTCGTAGACTTTGACCCTGCTACTAATGAAGATGCGCTCAAAATGTTTAACGTAGTAAACGATGACATATTAAAACAGATCAAATCGGCTAAAAGCTACGATGACTTCGTAAAACAAGCTACCAAAGGACTAGACCCCTCATCGGTAAATGCACGGATGGCTTCTATAGATCGCATGGCTCAATCAAGAATTGGCATGAGCGTAAAGGACATCTACGAAATGGTCAGTGGCAGGTCAGGTAAGGCTATGAGTATCGACCCTACCGCGAATAAGCAGAATGTCAATAGCTACGCCAAAGCCAACAAAGAACTGCGCACTGCCATCGACTCTCGAATCCACGAGACAAACCCCGAGCTATTCCACACTGAAGCCACCGGCAGAACGCTCAGCGAGACAGGCGAGGGTATTCCACGCATCCACGTTGACGACCTGAAACGCTATTTCGGCCATACAGAGGATATTCCAGCGACATACAAACGTACTACCGGACGTGCTGACCTCGATGAGTTAGCACGAGAAGCTGGTTTTGATGACGTAGATAACTACGTTGAGGCAATCCAGCAGGAACTAGGTACACGAACTGGTGGACGCGAGAACGCACAGCTCCTCCGTGACCTCCGTAGCGACCCGACGATCATAGAAGAAGCTCGCCAATCACTTGCTGATGAGAAAGCTCGTTACGGTACACCGGACACATTCGAGCCAAGCGCAAGAGACCTCCGTGAAGCAGACAAAATGAACCGACCGCAAGTAGAATCAACTTCGCGGCGTGTTGAACGTGCGCTCGACCCGAACGACAAACTGGCGTACAAGAACCTCAGCCCGTTGGAAAAGAAGTTGTATCAGGGTGAAAAGGCGAAGCAGAGGTTGGCTAAAACCCAAGCCATGAAACAGGGTACTGCAGTAGAAAGCCAAACCCAATCCAAAGTACCGGAAAAAGGAAATACAGCATCACCGAAAACCAGTCGCGGTCAGCAAAAGGTATCTTCTCCGAGTGTCGTTCGCCTATCTGATAAATCGCGAACACCGCTAGAAGTGCGAGGCCAGAACTCAAAAGAAATCCGAAGTCAGATAAAATCGGCACTAAACAACTCCTCTGCGAAAGAGCGTGGCTTCATTGAAACGATTATCAACGATCCGCATACAGCTCAACATATTAAAGATAATGTAACATCTTTATACAATGTTCGCAACACTAAGGACTTGCAGATTAGAGCGAAAAATCTTGTGAAAGATAGCCCCGACCTTGCGCAGCGAGTTGCAGAAGCAGGAAACGGCGACGTGTCTGTTGCGGTAGGCTCAGAGCTGCTTAAACATCTACAGAAAAATGGCAACTATGAAACTGCACTCGATCTTGCGGATAAACTAGCGAAACAAGGTACTGAGGCGGGTCGTACTGCACAGGCATTTAGTATCTATGGCAAGCTAACGCCATCTGGTGTACTACGATTTGCGCAGCGCACAATTAAACAATATAACGACGCAAATAACCTTGCACCAGGTAAACAGCTTAAACTGACACCGCAGCAGGCAAAATCACTCACTGATAAATCGACTGCCCTATGGAAAATGCCAGAGGGTCGAGCAAAAGATATTGCAACGAAAGAACTAGTCGGTGAGATATATAAATTAGTACCGTCAAGCTGGGCAGCGAAAATATCAACAGGTCAGACAATGGCACAACTATTGAACCCAAAGACAGCAATACGCAACGTACTAGGAAATACATTGTTTGGAGGTGTTGATAATATATCACAAGTACTCGCATCGGGGATAGATAAAGCAACAAGTAAGGTACGGGGGTCTGCCCGCACCACTGCGTTGCCAAGCGCAAAAGCACAGTTGGGCGGATTAAAATCTGGTGCTAAACAGGCTATTGAGGAGATAAACAAAGGTGTAAACCTTGGTCCGAATACGCAATTTGAACTTGGAGACGTACCAACATTTCGCGGTGGTATTATGGGCGGGCTGGAAAAAACAATGAGCTATGAACTTCGTGTACCAGATCGTGCCGCCTATCAAGCGGCGTTTGACGATACCGTACATGGGTTGATGAAAGCCAACAAACTAGATAAGCCAACCGCTGAAATACTGGAACAAGCGAACGCCAATGGTCTGTATAAGACATTTCAAGATAATAGCACCGCTGCTAAATTGTTTGTTAAATCAAAAGAGGCGCTCAACCATGTCGGTATAGAGGGCAAGGACGGTAAGCGGTTTGGTCTTGGTGACTTGTTACTGAAATATCCAAAAACACCAGGTAACATTCTAGCGCGTGGGCTGGACTATTCGCCGGTCGGTATTGTAAAGGGTCTGACGCAGATTGTGAAGCCAGCTATTACTGGCAAGCCATTCAACCAACATACATTCGCTAACTCGATTGCAAGAGGTACCGTCGGCACAGGCGCTATTATAGGCGCTGGCGCGGTACTTGGTGGTCTTGGTATTATCACCGAAGCACCAAATGAAGATACCGATGCTCGCAACTTACAGAAAGCATCGGGGCAAGGCGGGTATCAAATTAACGTAGATGCTCTACGACGCTATCTATTCTCTGGGTTCGATTCAGATGAGGCGAAATTAAAAGAGGGTGATACTTTGGTCAGTTATGACTGGGCACAGCCTATGTCGATACCGTTATCAGCTGGGGCTGCTATTGGTAAGAAACAAAACCCAGGTGACGCTGCCATATCAACGGTAAGCAACGCAGCTAACGGATTAAATACACTCATTGAGCAACCGCTCGTAAGCGGTCTTAATACATTCTTTAATAACGTAAAAAACAAGGGCGTTGTCGGTGCTGCTGGTGAAACGGCAAAGGGCGCACCGGCAAGTTTTGTACCTACAGCATCAAATCAGACCCGACAGCTGACAGATAACACGACGCGCAGCACTTACGATCCGAACGGTTTCGGTTTGGTACAATCACTGAATATGGTTGCAAACAAGATACCTGGGGCAAGTTACTTACTCCACCCACAAGTAGATACACTTGGCAATGACAAGCAGAACTATCAAAACGGTTCAAATAACCTACTGAATGTCGCATTTAACCCTGCGTTCGTCAATAAATACCAACCTGATAGTGCAGCAAAACTGCCACTTGGTATCATGAACGATACTGGTGAAACCAAACAGATACCGACTACTACTAAAACGACGCAAAAGGTTAATGGCGAAAATATGCAACTAACAGCCCAACAAAATGAGGACTTCCAGCGGTATGTTGGACTAAAAACACGCGACTATCTGGAAACCGCATCGAAAGACAAGCAGTTTATGAGCCTAAACCAGCAAGACCAAGCAACACGCATTTCACAAGCAATTAGTAATATCCAACAGGCTGCGAGGGTTCAAGTACTTGGTGGCAACTCAGACAATGCCGATAAGAACGTAAAAAATATTCTGACAACTGGTGCAGCAACACTAAACACGAAAGCAGTATCGAGCGGTGTGTCGTCGGTCGATATAAATGACAAGATTGCTAGTGAATACAAAGACACACTCAACAAATACAGCTCGGACGACGACCGTAAAAAGTGGTTCAATTCCGAAAACGACGCTGAATACAAATACAACCTCGCTAAGTACGAAAACGCTAAAGCAAACGGCACACTCTCGACCGCAGACGACATCCGCACAAAGAGGTCGGTATATAAAGATAAAGTCGGCTCAAGCTACAGCAAAAATGTCCGTGAAATGTACACACTGTCAAAGACGGAGCTGGCAGACTATTTGAACACAGAGGACGGAACGGACAAGGCGAAACTCTACGATGAGCTATACGCCTATGACCGCGCCCTCTACGACGCTGGGCTAGTAAGTTCGCTGAAGTTCAAATACGGCTTCGCGAGTGGCAGCAAGAGCGGCAAAAAGGGTGGCAAGAAAGGCAATGGCGTGACGGAGGGCAAAGCAATGGTCAGTCTGGCGCGTCAGCTCAACAAACTCACCACGCCGAAAACCACCGGCAGCAAGTCACCAGCGGCGGGTATCAAACTGCCGCAACTGAAAAAGACAGCGCTTCGCAAGTACACGGTCAAAACGGCCAAGGTGCAAAAGGCCGCGAAACCACTGAAGATAAAAACCAGCAAAGCGTAGTGGTATAATACTGACACTAGGCTAGGTAAAAAGATACGCCCGCTTAGAGATAGCAGTTGATTCTGCTTCTCTGGCGGGCGTTTTTGTTTCTCACTTGGCGGGTAAGTCGTAGTGCTGACTACAATAGCATTGGACTGATCTTACCCGCCTGGCCACGGAACAAAAGAAAAACCCCATCTACAACGTGGGGTCTTTCAGATAATTGTGGCCGATTAATTAATCTGCGTCTATTATAGCGCAGGTTTATTACGCATGTCAAAACGTACCTGATTATGCTATAATAAGGACAAAGCAACGCTACTCAAAGAGCCACGGGCGCGTTCGGCAAGTAAGAGCCGACCCCCGTGCTTTTTGTTAGGGAACAGCGTTGACGCTTGCAGAGTTAGTTGCCCAAGTCTACATCAAGGCGACGGGCAAAGTATCCACACTTACATCGACTGATACCAAATATCAGAAGATTCTTGCCATTGCCAACCAATTCATATCCCAGTGGGAGAATACCACTGGCGTTGACTGGTCATCCCTGTACGAGCGCGAACACTCGATCGGTACAATTTCGGCTACTGCGACCTACGACCTTGACGACGACATCCGCAAGCTCAGTGATACCCGTGGCGATTACGTTCAGATCGCGTCGGCCACTGATGACGATAACCGTGTCCACTATGACATCGTTCCTGCTGACACCCTCAGCCGTTACGGCAGCGGCTCGAAAGTCTGCGCCCAAATTGGCCGGACACTGGTATTCCGCGACGCCTTTACGTCTGACAGCCCCGTGTATGGCGGCACTATCTACGCCCCTATCTACCTGTATGCTGAACCGCTTGCGAGCGCCAACGACGAAGTGCCGGTAGACATCCCCCAGTGGCTTGTCATCATGACTGCCGCCGAATACGTCCGCAACGACGCGACCAAGCAAAACCAGTATCCAAACCTCGTAGCCGAAGCAGGTGCGCTGCTGGACAGAATGATTGACGACAACGACGCGCAGGTGAATGAAGCCTATATACCGTTTTCACCACTTGGAAGGTCATGGTAGATGGCGCGATACGTCCCGAAAGCGACCGCCCCGCCGAAGATTGAGCGGCTCTCGACGCGTGACTGGGAGCAGGGAACGGTTACGGCCTTTGATGATGGTCGTACCCCGATTAAGGGACTGCGTGATTCCGGTAATGCGATTCTCGATCAGGACGGCACGGTACGGCCACGCCCGTCACTCGTCGCATACGGCCCCCAGCCCACAGGGACGATTCTAGGTGAGTTATATGAGTTCGTCGTGACGGACGGGTTAGTAAAGACGAACTGGATAATTACCATGCAAAACGTCGCCGGAACGACGAAAGTATACGTCGCCAAAGGCGAAGATGTGGCATGGACGGTCTGCAACGGCAAGACGTATGACAACGCAGCGCAAGCCCACTTCGTGCAGATCAACAACAAAGTCCTCATCATGAACGGCGTCGATAACCTCAGTTATCTTGATACGTCAACGATGACAATCACGCCGTTTACGCTACTCACTAAACCAGGCGCACCGACACTTAACACCCTCACGGGACTGACCGGCACGTCGTTTAACGTCTACTACGCCGTCACTGCCAACTCGACCGTCGGTGAAACAGACGGCTCTGACGTGTTGACGCAGCAAGTCCTGACCGACCGCGACCTATGGGATCCCGATACGATGAGCGTCAAAATACAGTGGTCAACCGTCACTGGCGTTAAGTCATGGAACGTCTACTGCGGCGTGGCAGCCGACGGCGCGGGCGAGCCGAAACTGTACGCGATTGCCACCGGCCTTGACCCCAGTATCCTGACGTTCACCGATAACGGTACGTTCGCTCAAGACCTGTCACGCCCACTGCCGGACTACAACAGCACGGCGGGTCCGAAAGTCACCCGTGGAGCCGTTGGTAATGGGCGCGTTTTCCTCGTCGGTGACGCCGATAACCCGTATTACGTCTGGCGTGGCGGCGACGTTGGCCATGAGCTTGATTTTTCCCCGTCGAACGGCGGCGGGTACACTCCCGTTGGCAGCGGCACAAAAGAAGTCCCGAACACGGTTGTCCAGTTTAGGGACGGTAAAGGTGACGCAAAAGTCATGGTGCTGTCGCAAGGCACGAACGGCCACGGACGGCGCTTTTATATGGGACCGACATCCGTTACCTACGGTTCGTCGTCGTTTGTCGTCTGGCAAGTGACGGAGGATTCGGGGCAGGACGGCACGGATTCGCCGGACGGCCTGATTATCTACCAGAACTCCGCATGGTATCCCTCCCGCGACGGCTTCAAGACGACGGGTACGAAACCCCAGCTGCAAAACGTCCTCTCGACCGACCGCATCACGAACACCATTAAGGGTGACATCTCCTCGATCAATACCGCCGCGATGGACGGCTGCGTGGGGGTGGCCTATGACGGACGCCTGTACTGGGCGCTTCCTGTCGGTGCGGACTCGAACAACCAGATTTGGGTACTTGACGTAGACCGTAAGGGCGCGTGGATGAAACCGTGGAACATCGCCGCCGACTGGCTGACGCTGTATAACGACAATTCCGGTCAGACGCACCTTGTAGCGTTGGTAAACAACACGATTTGCGAACTGTCATATGCCGCAAAAACAACCGATCTTGGCGTGGCGTTCTCGACCTCGCTTGCAAGCGGGCAAAACCCGTTTTCGGAGGATTCCCGTGAATGGGCGCGGCTGATTCAACTGGTGTTTGTTCTTTTACGCCCGCAAGGGCCGGTCAACTTCACCGTCTCTGCCATGACGGAGGACGGCGTACAGGTGTTCACCGGCGAAGAGGATTTTGCCGCCAACTCGACACGGGCGGGCTGGAGCGAACCGTTTGCGGGCTGGAGCAGCCTTCGGGGCTGGAGTGAGATTGTGGCCGTCCCGACGGAGACGAACCCCGCCACGGCGGAGGTCATCGTTGAAGTAGATGAGGACGTGCAGTGGTATCAGTACGGTGTCACCAGTACCGAAGCGGGAGTTGACTACAACCTCGCCAACGTCATTGCGGAATATGTGCCGGTAGGAATGAAGGATTTGAAATAAAGGAGTAACAAATGGCTAGTGTTCTGGATAAATTTAGTAAAACATTCAACTCGACGAACCCAAACGTCGCTCGTGTCAGTTCGACACGGTCGGGCGGTGGCGCGACGCTGGTATGCGACAATCTCGCTGGCTGGCCGACTGATACCGTCGTCCATTTTTCGACCTATCAGGTCAGCACCGGTGGCGCGGTCGTCGCCGGTACGCAGATTGACTGGAAAGGCGTCGTGTCAGGTAACACGGTGACAAGCCTTACCCGCGTCGCGGGGGCGACCGACAGCGGTAACGCCATTAACGACTATGTGGAAATGAACCCGACGGCAAGCTGGGCGAACGACCTTGCCACTGGCTTGCTCGTCGAACACGATCAGGACGGCACGCACAAGAGCGTCACCACCGACACTCTGACCACCACTGGCAACGTCTCAATCGGCGGTACGCTGACTATCGCTGGTTCAACAAGTGATGGTGGTTGGACGCCAATCTCCGGCACCATCTCCGCCGTCACGGCAAACGGCAACCGCTCCTACTCCCTGACGACCTCTAGCGACAATACCGCGTCTATCTCTCCTGGTATGCGTCTCCGCACCACCCGAACCGTATCAGCTCCGACACAATCGGCATCCCTCAATGGTTCAAGTCAGTATTTCTCTAAGTCGTCACCTGCCGGTACAACCTTTACTGATGACTTTGTAGTGAGTGCGTGGGTGAAAGTGTCAGCCTATCAGCTTGGAACAATCGCTTCGCGATACAACGGTACGAGTGGCTGGGAGCTTGTCATGCAAGCGAACGGTACTGTGTACTTGCAGGGCTATAATGGCGGGTCAGGCAACTACAGCGGTGTCGTTTCATATCAGTCGTTACCACTCAACAAATGGGTGCATATCGCTGCACAACTTGATATGTCTACGTTTACCGCAACAACTACGACGAGCTATGTTATGTTTGATGGCGTTGATGTGCCATCTGCAGTTGGTCGGATCGGGACGAACCCAACCGCACTTGTTCAAGCAGGTAATTTGGAGATTGGTTCACGAAACGGCGGCTCACAATACTTTAATGGCAAAATCGCCCAAGTAGCTATCTACTCCGCCAAAGTCACGCAAGCCAACATCCGTGCAACCATCTCGCAAGGACTATCTGGTACGGAAACCTCCCTCGTCTCTGCCTACTCACTGTCGAACTCAGTTACCGACCTTAATACCTCAAACGCCAACAACCTGACCGCGCAAAACTCGGCAGCGACGACCAACGCCGATTCACCATTCGGCGGACAAGCTGGCGGCACGATAAGCGCAACCTTAGATTATGGAGAGGTGACGAGTGTTACCTCTAATACCATTGTTGTAAGAGCAAATGATACGAGTACTATTCCAACGGCTGGTGGTATTTCGGCAGTCTCATACTCGTCATCCTATCAACCATATGGTATGCCGATTCAAAGTAATGTTCTCGGTCACACGCTGTTATGTAACTCATTCTCTACAGCTGCCACATCGCCAACTCAAATTTCTGGGTTATCAGTGTCGGTAACAATACCAGCTGGCGGCGCGAAGGTAAAAATAACTATCTATACAATGTACGTTTTGAATACGACAGCTACTGCCGCCAACAATATAACACTGTGGGACGGTACTGTTGGGTCAGGAACTCAATTAACACTTCAAGGTGTAACCACCCCTATAAATGGTTCAGCGACACCTTTAACTGCCCAGTGGGTAGGAACGGTGCCTGCTGGAAGCAAAACCTACAACGCCGCTATTCACACCAATACTGGTACCACATCGTTTTATGGGGCGGCTGATTCACCCGGCTTTATCCTCGTGGAGCTAATTTGATGAACAACCTCGAAAATCCCCCTAAAACCATCGAAGAAGTCGGTATCTAGCTATGACAGAAAGCTCCTCAGTCTCACTCGCCGCAATAGCTCTCGCCGCTACCGTTGTTGGTTGTTTGGTTTGGGTTGTCCGTTACACGCTTGAAAAACTATCCCAAAACCTACAGGAACACACGGAAGCGGCACTCAAACAAGCCGAAGCGTCCGATGAAGTACTGAAATTCATGAAGAACCTCAATGGAAAGCTTGAGGGCGCATACGTCGCTAAAATCAAGGAAAAATCTAAGGTACGGAGGTAAGTAATGTCATACGAATACCAAACACAATTCAATTCCAACAACAGGACACTAGCCAAGGACGCTCGTGCGGTATTCGGCATGGACAGGGTGATTGAGGGCTATACCCTGCACTGGTGGGGCGACCCATCAACCAATCCGTCGTATGAAGGCGTGAGAGATTATCTCTGCCGCCAAAATGGTAACACTTCAGCCCATCTTGTCGTCACAGGGACAGGGCGGAGGGCTGCCTGTATTGTCGATTATGGGGACATAGCCTGGCACTCTGGGAGCGCCTGGGGTAACGCTCGGACTATCGGCATCGAACTCGACCCACGGGCTCGTGAAGAAGATAAAGACGTCTTCGCTGAAGTCCTTGCTGACCTCCGCTCCGCCTTTGGTGACAAACCTCTTTACTGGCACAACTACTTCATTAACACGACGTGCCCGGGCGTATATACCAAGCTCGTCGAAGAGTTAGACGAACGTAGCTATAAAAAGTATAGCGCTACGGAATGGGGACACGGTGGCTGGAAAGCTGAGTACGACCCGAACAAGGTGGTACAACCTTCTCAACCCGCTCCCGCACCAACCCCTCCGCCTGCTCCGACACCGGAACAGCAAGTTCCCTCTCCAACGGCTACTCCACCAGAACAGGGTGGCGGTCTGCCGGTTGCCGAGAAGCCTGACTATGCGGAGGAAAACAACACCTTACTCAAGCAAATCCTCGCTATCGTGCAAGCAATCTTAGAGAAATTAAAAGGAGTATTCCGATGATTGATACATTAAAACCATATAGTAAATTCATCATTGCCTTGCTGGGCGCGGTGATTACCACCGTCCTACAGTTCTACGGCGACAACAACTACGTGCAGATTGCCGTGGCGCTACTGACCGCATTGGGCGTCTACCGCGTACCGAATACTAAGGTGCTGCAATGAGCAAAAACGACGAATGGCTGCTGATTGCCGTTCTCATACTGACCTGTATCGCATGGGTCGGCATGATGTTGTTCGTCGTTTTGATGGCATTTGAGGGTATAGCCTGACATGGGCGAGTTCTTCACGTTCGCCAACGACGATAGAAGAACTGCCCCACGCCATGAGGATGTCTGGCCGACTGCCAAACTAGAAGCCCACTTTAGGGCGCTCCAGGAGACTGAGGGCGACTCATACATATCAGAGGAACGACGAGCTACCATTACCCGCCGGATGTGCCACGTGGCGTTTGAGGGACTGATGAGACGGCGTGAGGTCAATCAACAGGAGGAAGTATGAGTAAGATTGACCTACGACAGGGCGACTGCATAGAGCTGATGAAGGATATACCAGACAAGAGTGTCGATATGGTACTTTGCGACCTTCCATATGGAACGACTGTTTGTAAGTGGGATGTTATTATACCGTTTGAGCCATTGTGGGCGCAATATACGCGGGTTATCAAGGATAATAGGGCGATTGTGCTATTCGGCACTGAGCCATTTTCAAGCCACTTGCGTTTAAGCAACGAGAAAATATATAAATATGACTGGGTGTGGAAAAAAAGACCGACTGGTTATCTAAACTCAAAAAAAATGCCGATGCGAAGCATAGAGAATATTAGCGTATTTTATAAAAAGCCCCCTACGTATAATCCGCAAGGACTTATAAAATATAACTCAATAAGGAAAAACTCTACATCAAAATCTGAAGTCGACCGCAGTATAAGAAATGGGATTGCAGCACATAACGGTGGTATTTTAACCGGTGACTATGTTCAGGAGTATAAAAACTACCCCGACCAACTTCTAATATTCAAAAATGATAATGGTCTACACCCTACCCAAAAACCAGTAGGGCTACTAGAGTATTTAATAAAAACCTACACCAACGTTGGTGGTGTCGTACTGGATAGCTGTATGGGCAGTGGCAGCACTGGCGTGGCGTGTGTCAACACCAATCGTAACTTCATAGGCATAGAGCTAGATGAGGAGTATTTTGAGATAGCGAAAGAGAGAATAATGAACTATGACACCTACAGAACAAGATAAGGAGATACGAGAGAAGCTATTGGACTATCTTGCTCCGCACGGTGAAACTATTTCAGAGGGCGTCGATAGGCTTATGGAAACAGAGTGGTAAGGAATGAGTGGTCATAACCTCCAGCCGGACGAGTACGAATTTCACCAACAGCGAGCCGCGTACTGGGCGATAGAGGAGGAAGACGCTAAAACACCCGAACGCAAGAGAACCTGCCGTGAAATGCGCTTAGAATCGCTCGTCGCACTAGGATTTATAACATTAAGGGAAACGATGGGGTAGATCATGCCGACTAGTCGTCACCATTTACTCCATGACAGGATTAGCTGGTCATCACGCTCCGACGCTGAAACCCTCCGCAGCACGCCAGCGCTCATCCCGCGCATCGATCAGGATGTCCATAGGGAGTTGCATCATGATACCCCATCTGTCCCGCTTCTGGGCTATCATGCCCTCAGACGGACGGTGAAGTACTTTGAACCCGTTTACAACAACACACTCGAATCAATGGATGAACTCATGAACTCAATGGAACAGGCGGGGCGAGATGTACGAGCACACCCGATCGAACGGGAATTAGTGCGGTTGGCCGTCTGGGCGGTAGAAATACAAAAACCGTTCGTGAAAGCTGGCATGAAGAATCCGAACCAGACGATCATTGACCTGGGTGAGTATCGTGAACGAAAAGCAATCGAGTAAACATGAGCATATCCATAGTAAGGCTGCTATTGCTGCCCTTGTGGGCGGCGTGGCACTGTATGATTATCTTGCTCCGCACGGTGAAACTATTTCAGAGGGCGTCGATAGGCTTATGGAAACGAAACTAGGGAAAGCGGCTGTGTATGGTATCGTTACGACCACCGCGCTCCACCTGTTAAACGTCATGCCGGAAAAGTATGATTGGCTGCATCGTCTGACGGAACGCAAGCGCCCTTGACATCCATACCTACTAAGCGTATAATGACAACATTAGTTCCTGACTAGTAGCCCCTCGCAAGAGGGACGCAAATTAGAACCTCTTGTCCGCCTAGCGGGTAAGGGGGCTTTTGTTAGCCATCTCTTTTTAAATAATCATCGCACACGCTCCTACGCGATAGTAGGCTCCTGCTCGTATACGTTTAGTTTTGGGTGTTTCTAATCAAATAAATACCCCGACCCAGTATGTATAGGAGGGTAGACAGGAGAAATAAGGGACACCGATCAAGGGAAGAAGACTGCTGGCTATGCACGTTTTGGAGTTTTATGCTCTCCAAATTAAATAAAAACGTACTCGTATAGGTAGGTTAGCGGTTCGGGAATACAAAACTTATGTGTGGTGGTTCGGATGGTTCCAGTTCTATTTACTGGGGAGTGGATTATGTCTAGTGAAATTTTATTCACTGACAAACCGCAATTCACCAGATAATATCAAGCTAATACCAAAAGCGAGGGTAGAGAAAGTGAAAACATGGACGTACAACAGAAACTACAAACACTCGATTATGACACCATCATTGCCGAACTCGTCGATCAGTTTATCAGGTACGGTTATGAATCGCGTGGCTACCCAAAATCAACCATGAAGACCCGTGCGACACATCTGCGACAGTTCGTTACCTACTGCAACGCAAAAGGTATTCTAGGCATCAACAACCTATCGTTATTATTCATTGACACTTATTTCGCAGAGTACCAACAAACGCACAAGAAAAGCACGACGAATACCAGCAGGCGTATCCTCAAGGTATTTCTGCGCTGGGTCGGAGAATATAAAGAGGTGGTGGTGCGTGTTCAGCCCGAAGCGATCAGGTTGGTAAAGGAGCCTGACCCGCTACCTCAAACAATAGACCACGAAGTTATAAAAAAGGTTGTAATGGAATGCCAGAATAAACAGGACGCGCTAATGATCGCGACACTTTATGAGGGCGGACTGCGTATATCCGAACTTGTCGGTCTCGATGTTATGGATATAAATGGTGACGCTATTCATGTGCGTGGAAAGGGGGAAATTGACCGGATTGTATATATTACCGATAGGCTGGCATACAAACTCATGAAACACTGCGAGGGAAAATATCCCCATGAAGCGGTATTTGAGCATGATTACTGCAACGCAGGCGGCCGCCTGTCAATTGGCGTGGCACGAAACCATATCCAACACAGTTTCATGTCACTGGTAAACATGCGGATGCACCCCCACCAATTACGGCACAGTTTCGCCTTTAACCTACTAAAGACCGGATGTGATCTGGTGACGATTCAACGATTATTAGGCCATAAAGACATTACGACCACGCAACGATACCTCCGCCTGACAGACGACTATCTGAGGTCAACATATAAAACGCACATGGGGCAATCAATAATTGCATAAGCCTATTGACATAAGCGTCCTGCCGTGCTACAATGCAATTAGTGTTTTAGGAAATTTGACATCATCAACAACTCTGGGGCATAAAGCTCCAAGCTGGTATGGAAGAAAGCAGAGTTACACCGTAACGTGGATTGTCTAGGTGGACAATCGTAGTTATGGAGACGCGACACTCACTTTCTTCCGCCGAGAGAAGTAAGTATCTCGGCACATCAACTTGGAATTTATAGCCCCGACGCAATGAGCGTCGGGTTTTTTATTTGCCCCAGACACAGCTAGTCTGGCGGCTATATAGCAATCATTACAGCCACCCAGACTAGGGTGGTTTTTGCCATTTATTGGGGCTACTAGTTAGGAACTAATAACCCCAACGATTGCACAAGCGACCGTCAGCCACTTATGTAGGGCTTCGACCACTAGCGAGCAAACACCTTAACAATTCAACCTATCAGCACCCGACGGAGAGAATCCGTGCAGTGGGAATCGTCTGACCAGACGAGAGATAAGCTACGGAGCTGATAGAGGGATACATCACTTATGCGCACTCTTCGGGGAATAAGAGCAAGGCGAAAGCTGGCGGTTTAATTCCGCTCCATCAGTACAGATGTAGAGCTTCTATGACCTCGACGAGTGCGCGTAAGAATACTAATCAATTTAGTGCCAACTTGTGGGGATAATAATCCTCTAAGGCGTTGGGTTGGCTACCCCCACTAGCTGGCACTAAAAACACATGGAGGAAAAACACATGTTACGAGCATTTAACACGCTAGTAAAACCCTCTCTCGATCATTTGAACGAATTATTGGGAGTCGATCATACCGAAGATTGGACGGTTATTCCAGTCAAAGTGAAGTTTAAGAGTGGCACAACCCAGATATTCGAGGACGGATTAATGATGGAATGTGATCACGCCGGTGCGGATATGGGCGACGTTGACCTGAGTAGTCTGTATTACAACCCCAACACAGGAACCGTAGAAGAATTTGATAACACCCATCGTGGCTTGGTCTGCGATAAATGTTCTGCATGGCAGGACGAGGGAGGTGATTGGCATGAATAATTCAATAGACATTGTAATCAAGCATGGTCAGGATATGCAGATCATTGGATTCAAATACGCGGTTGAACTAGCCCGCATTGCTGCGGATAACGATCAGGATATTGTCGCACTACTCAAGGATAAGCTCGAAGAAATGGAGACTGGTGATGAATAAAACAGTCCAAACCACCCGAATCGAAAAGAAGTATAAGGATAAAAAAACTGGTGAATGGAAGTCAATTACGATTGACTATGCAAAAGTAGCTGACCGGTTAAAAGAGTTTCGTCAAGATAATCCCCGAAGCAAAACGGCCACTCAGTACAAGATATTGGATGACGAGACGGTTATTTTCAAGGCATATGTCTGGAAAGATAAAACTGACTTCATTGACATACTCAAGGTGTCTGGAGCGGAAGCTGCAATGCTGAGTGCTGATGCAGATGGAACGGCAAAGAGTGGCGACAACGGTGAGAAAAGTTTTGAAAAACTCGAAACTATCGCACTTGGCCGTGCGCTTGCCCTACTTGGTTATGCCGGTACTGGTGAAATCGCATCATCTGAGGAGATGGAAGCCTTTGAAGCCTATAAGCTCGAAAAACTAGAAGCTGCTATCGAAACCATTAAGACAGCCACGAAACGCGACGAATTCCAAAAGGTTATGTCTAGTCTCAACGCCGAGCAGCAAAAGCAGATCACGCCGATTATCAAGGAGCGCATGGCGGAGCTGAAAGCAAAGGAGACGCAACATGCAAATTAGCGTGATAGTGGTCGAACAAGGGTCTTTAGAGTGGCACGAAGCCCGTCTGGGACGCGCTACTGCTTCACGGTTCAAGGACATCATGACCAAGATACGGTCTGGTGAAGCGGCGGCGGTCAAGAACTACCGCGCCGAACTAGTAGCTGAACAACTGACGGGCTACCGTGAAGAACTGTTTACGACCGCAGCCATGCAATGGGGGACGGATAACGAACCTGTGGCACGTTTGCGGTATGAACTAGAGACTGGCAATGACGTTGAGGAATGTGGATTTTTCGCCCATCCCGACATCATGGCTGGCGCAAGTCCTGACGGGTTAGTAAATGACGACGGATTACTGGAAATCAAGTGTCCAAACTCTGCGACGCACATCGAGACGCTACGAAAGCGAAAAGTCCCCAGTCAGTACTACTGGCAAGTACAGGGACAGATGTGGATGACCGGACGGCAATGGTGCGACTTCGTATCATTTGACCCACGGCTTCCCGAAAACGCACAGTACATCCGCATCCGCATGGATCGTGATGACAAAGCAATCGCAGAACTCGAAGAAGAAGTAAAAGAGTTTTTGCAATCAGTAGAGATAGAAGCAGCATTTGTACGGAATTTTGAACTATAAAAGGGGCATCACATGAAACTTAAATCAATGTCAGATATAGAAAACGAAAAGAAAAGTAAATCAAAGAAAAAGGAAAATACAGAAATGAAAACACCAAAGAAAACCATCATCGTGACGGTACTCGTCACGCTCCTGTCGGTCGCAACGATCGTCGGGCTGCTGTATACAGGCTTTGTTCTTGGACAAGGCTATGAAAAGGGCATTAACCACGAAGTCACGACACAAGCCAAAGCGCTTGCCACAGTGGTGTCAAAACCAGACCAGCAGTAAAACCTACCGATACTGCTGTGGTAGCAAAGGTAGATGAGGTAAAAGCGACTCCAGCGCCGTCCGTGGCACCTGTGGCGGCGTCTGGGGGCTGCGAGCTAGTGAATAACTACAACTGGGATATTCGTATCGCCTACGCAGTCTGTATGGCAGAGAGTGGCGGCAATGCGAGAGCCGCCAATCTTAACGATAGGCATAACGGTTGTATCGGTTCATTTGGACTCATGCAAATAGCATGTATTCACACTGGCGGACTCGCAGAATACGACCCTGTAGCGAACATGGCGAAAGCCTATGAGATATACAGTCGGTCGGGGTGGAAGCCTTGGGGGTCCTACACCTCAGGAGCTTATCAAAAGTACATGTAGGAATGATCGTGTGTAGTAGTGCTCGGTAGCAAGAAATGGAAAGAATTTTTCCCCATCCACCTCACGGGCTTGCTATCTAGCACCATACACACGATCAAACACAAGAATGAATAGCGGGTATAGGGTATATACGTGAAATACAATTTAGACGACGAAAACGAAATATTGAATGCCAAGCATAAACTAGCATGGTTTATAGCATCGGGCAAAGAGATAGAGATGAAAGAAGTCGGCAAAACACGCACGACCAGGCAAAATTCAGCGATTCACGTGTACTTCGAGCTATTAGCACGGGCACTATCGGAGGCGGGACTCGACATGCGGAAAACGCTCAAGCCTGGCGTCGAAATCCCATGGTCGGGAAATACGGTAAAAGATTACCTGTTCCGACCGATCATGAAAGCGCAAACCGGCAAAGACTCCACCACGGAACTAACAACCAAAGAGATTGATGCAGTCTACGACACGCTGAACCGCCATTTGGGTGAGAAATTCGGAGTGACCGTAGGCTTCCCATCGAACGAATAAGAGAGGGTATATGACAGTAGCACAAACAAGCAAGCTTGCCTACGAGAAATTGAGGGACAAGCTTGGTAACAAACAACAGATTGTTTATGAGAAGTTGCAGGAGCTAGGCAGCGCCACGAACGAGCAGATAGCGGATTCATTGGGATGGCCACTGCAAAACGTCACTGGCCGCATTACTGAACTTAAAAAGTATGGTCTGGTCGATGTTGATGGTATCGGTCTGAGTAAGTTAGGTAACAGTTCAAAAATCTGGGGCATCCGAGACCTCAACGACGGCAATTTAGAACGGATAGCCAATGAGTGCGCCGATTGAAATACAAGAAATGCGGAGACTCCACGCTTGCAATGTTGAATACGAATATCAAGAATCCGTCGAAGATTTCACGGAACTAAAAAAGCGTATCAAGCTCGCAAAGCAAAAGATCAAGATTAAAAAGCGGAGTAGTGGCAGTTAGTTTCCCTGCTCCGTTTTGTGGTGAGCGCCAAATCGTGGCAGGCGTTTTAAATGTCGCGACGACCGATAGTTTTGTGTGTTCTATCGGTAAGAACAGCCACAGCCAGAAAGGGTTTGAATATAGAAATGGCGGGACAAGCTATAAGAAGACCCACCTCGTATGGACGTAGCAGAGCGTAAAACAGCCGTTGAGACTTGTTTCTCATTGGATGGCTGGGGGGATAACCTGATTAAGTTCGGATCAACTACGTTGAGGCTTGTCTCGCCATTTCTATATTCAAACAATAGTTATTTAACAAGGAGGGGTATGGGTAAATACCAAGTAAAACGTGATAAAGCCGACAATGTATTCAGCCAATACATCCGTCTCAGAGACAGAGAATGCCGCCGCTGTCACTCGCCTGTTGAGTGGAACGCCAAAGGCCTGCCGGTCACCCATCAAGCCTCCCATTTTCAAGGACGCGGGAAAGAAGCGACGCGGTTTGATGAAGAAAACGTGGACACACTCTGTGGGGGTTGTCATATGTATTTTACTTCCCATCCCGCCGAACATTACCAGTGGCAAGTACATGTGAAAGGACAGAAAGCCGTCGACATGATCGTCCTGCGGTCAAACACGTATCAGAAAAAGGATCGGCAACTAGCCTATCTGTATTGGAATCAAAGATTAAAGGAATTTATGGAGAGATAATAATGTCAGAACTCAAATTTAAACTCACCACCGAAACTAAAATCAACGCATGGGGTATAAAACTCTTCCGTATCGAAGCAACGGTAGATTTTAAAAATGGCAGCACTCAAATTAAGTCCGGTGATAAAGGTGGCTGGGTAGAATCGGAAAAGACAAGTAACGGCGATGCTCGGGTGTCCGGCAATGCTTGGGTGTACGGCGATGCTGAGGTGTACGGCGATGCTTGGGTGTCCGGCAATGCTCGGGTGTAC
>ERZ869921.264-NODE-264-length-35613-cov-5.591147_pt1 | contig 35613 bp, 45 predicted proteins | sample MGYA00579310_ERZ869921 | MGnify/ENA primary metagenome ERZ869921 (study PRJEB32216, sample SAMN09231816) | wastewater metagenome | place: USA: Maryland | collected 2016-06-21 | study: EMG produced TPA metagenomics assembly of the PRJNA472060 data set (Reclaimed... | reverse complement strand
AATGAATGTCCAGCTATCACTGAGCGCCTTCAGCAGTTGTGCGTTCTTAGTCGGATCAGTAAACCAACTGGCGATCCATGTAAAAAACACGCCCAACTCACCGCCAACCCATGTTGCAGCAGCGCCGCCCCAATTTTTTAGAGCGTTAACCCATGATGGCAAACGATCAGTGACATAAGAAAGCATACTATCGAACGCTTTGCTGGCCAACGCCCATACCTGTGACATAATCGTACCAAACGCGCTGATCGACGGATGTACGTCTGGACCCCAGCCCGTTACCTCGGCAATCGCTTCAGACCCAAATGATCTGATCGAATTCAGAAGTGGACCGAACGTACCGTCGAACTGTCCAAACGAGTCGAACCAATCAGTAAACATCTGAGAAAGAACGGCGAGAGCGCCACTAACCCCGTTTGTGCTGAGTGCTTTATATAGATTGTCGAATCCATCAACGACAAAGCCAACGCCGGTTGATAGACCTTCGGCCCATACCGTCACACTTGGTCCGACGTTTGCCAGGAATTTCGATAATTCCTTGGTAACCTTTGCCCAAACAGGCAGAAAGATCCCCCCAAGGGTATCAGTGATATTGTTCCACTGTGCATCTACGATTCGTTGACCGTTAGCGAGTTCGCCCGACGTTCTGCCAAAGTCACCTTGCGCCGCCGCTGTTTGTTCCCAAATGGCCTTTTGTGCGGCCAATATTTTTTGCTGTGGCGTAAGCGCTTGCTTTGTCGTCTTGATAATGCCAAGCTGCAATGCCTTTTGGCGCAGTGTGGCGTCATCTAGCAGGACGTTGTACTTGCGGATAGGCTCAGATTCGCCGCGCAGCGCTGCGCCGATGGCGTCGATGGCGTCTTGTGGACTCGTGTTATAGAACGAAGCGAAGTCGCTAGCTAGGCCAACAAAGTCTGTAGAGAACTTATTAAGCGCTTTCCCGCTTAACCCTGCGCTCGACCCAAACGCAGCGAAGGTTGACGCAGCATTAAGTGCTTGTTCTTGGCTTTGACCAAGTGCTTGATCGGAATTCTTTGACCAGGCAATTATGTCTTTGCTTCCCTTGCCAAACAAGACAGTAGACTTGTTTATTGTCTCACTAAGATCACTTGCACCATGTACGAAGTCTTGTACAGACGCCTTGGCAATATCAAACCCTTTTGTGGCTAAGCCAATACCAAGTAAACCAAGACCCTTTAGAGAGTTACCGGTAGATACAATGATCCCACCAGTGTGGGACATGGCGCGATCAAAGTTAGACGTATCAGCACCAACACTTGTAAAAAGTGACGCTATTTCGATTCCTACCATTAGATCCCTTTTTTCTGCTGTTGCTCTAGTCTCGCCTTAGCCAAGCGCCAACGTCCCCACATATAGTGCTCAAATCCGGTTAATGCACCAGGGACACCGGTAAGTAGGTGACGGACGGATTGACCCATATCAAGTGCCATCTTGAAAATAAGATAATTTTCTGTGGCAAGAAGCGCCGCACGTCCGTCACCCGCATTGACTAAGAACCAATTCCAGCTTTTTTTTCCAGATCCTCATCTTGACGCAAACCGGAAAGCGTCATGATTTTATTGCCAAGATCTTGAACGAACCCCGGCAGGCTACCTTTGATGGCGGCAATATCTTCAGCGCTTAACTTTGGCTCAACCACGCACAAAGTGATCGCTTCGCATACGATGGCAGACCCATCGCCGTTATACTTGCGGTTCAACTCATTCGACTCCAATACAGATAAACCGCGCACCTTAATTGTACCGATACCGTCCATCGTGTAGTCAACCGGAATACCTGTTAGCGCCGCCAGGAATTCATTCTTATTGATATAGCTACTCATTACCTATCATCCTTTTTTTTTGTGCCAAGCCGACTGCGCCGACTCAGTAGATAAAATAAAATTACGTGTACGACAGTGTTTTTGCACCTTGGAAGTCAAAAGACGTTTCGGCCTTTCCTTCGTTGCTAATCCCAGGAGAGTGCCCCGTGATATAAGCCGTCCCGATACTCCAATAGTGGGTTGGACTATCATACAGACGAAGTGCAATCGCAGACCCACCTAGCGCAGAGTTACGTAGCGCTGTTTGCTGCGTGTCCGACTGATCATGATTCCCGCTGAAGCTGCCAGTAAAACCGCGAATGCTTGGAATGTAATCTTTCCATGCTTCCCCAAAAGAGGTAGTTTCCACTGGACTATGTTCGATATTCAAACTCCATTCACCGATTGCGCCGACGGTAGCAGTACCACCCGTCATGAATACAACACTGCCAGCCGTGCCGCTTTGTGCGTTAGCCATCTCTAATACTCCTTACATTAAGTTAACCATGCATCGATCCGATAAATCCCCCCAACATGCCAAAACCCATCAGGATCACGATAAGAAATAGTAGAGCGCCGCCGGCACCGCAAAAACGTCAACCCCGTAGCCGACAAAGGAGCGTCTTCTGTTGCAGTGTGGATGTGTCCGTATACCGCTTGTGCTTCAGCTATATACTTTTTGTTAGACACGATCTTTACTGCGTAGTCAGCCGTAATACCTTTGTCATTACCAAATTTATGTTCATCTGTTGCGTCTTGACGTTGGTAGATGCAATATGGCGCAGTGGTACCCTCTGGCGCTAAAGTGTTATAAACATCTACCGTTGCCATAGCGTGTAACCTTGTGTAAATGGCGCTACCGAACGCAACAAAATCATTTAATGCCATCAGTCACAACCTTTTTATAGTGCTTCGCCATTCTGCGTCTTACCTCTCTTACTGCTGGCGCAAGATATGGTTGAGCGGCCATCTTACTTGTACCAAATTCCACGAACCCACCGTGATCAGCGCCGACAACTACATAACTTTTACCATTGTCGCTGACCGTTTCTATGCTATTCTTAAGCTCTCCACTCACTACCGGTGCGTTATTCTTAGCTATCTCGACAATCTCGTCGGCAACCTTCTTGTTTGCATCGTCTGCATTCTTTTTGGAGTTGTCTAGTATCCTGTCTAGAACCCTAGTGCTGATCTTTACCTTGTTCATATAAAGTTTTTATGACTCGGTTCACTGATAATGCTGTCTAGGGTAACGTTAGCGATATGTCCTCGGCAAAGAATCCGACATTTATCATTAACTTTGCAAGCGCCGCCGCTACGTTCCCACAGGTCAGCGAATGACTCGACAGTAAGATCGCCTAATAATGCGTCAGGATGCTCGCGCTTATTCGTACAGCGCCACACCTTACCATTAGGCGTGATTACGGTTTGCAGCGCCGACCAATTGCATGTTTGATAGCCGTGGCCGTTCCAGTCCCGATACATCTCAAAACGCCAAGTGTCCGTTACAACTTGCTTATCACCGGCATACTTGCGCAGGTTATTGATCGCGCCGTTCACCCACTGAATATCTTCGACCAACTGCCCCGGCGCGTCCTGTTCGTAATTGATGATCGGCCTAAACTGCATATAGTCAACACCAAGCGACTTGCCTAGCGTCACCATGTCGTCAACCTTGCTGTAGTTTCCACGGTGCAGCAAGAAACCAATACCAACCGTGGCTTTACCCTCGGCGCTTACTAAGTTTCTGATACCAGAGAGAACATGATCGAATCTCTTCACTCCTTTTGACTCTGCGAAGTCTTCAGCGTTACACTCATCAAGACTTACGTAGACGAAAGTCAGGTATTTCTTAACCAGGTTTGCCCGTTCTTGGCTCATATGTCCACCATGCGTGTATAGACCCTGATCGAAACGGAGACCATCGGCATACCATACGATCTTATCGAATAGCGGGTGCAATGTTGGCTCACCACCACCGGTCCACGTGATCGACTTGACGCCCGCCTGCGCTAGTTGGTCTAAGAGGCGATAGGCGAGTTGCTCATCCATCAAATCCCCGCCGTCAATATGTCCAACCGGTTTATCTCGCTTGCCAACCAGCGGCCCACGCGTGTGGGTATAGGCGAAGTGACACCACGAGCAACCATGCGAACAGCGGTTACTCAGATCGATCTCAACGTTTACGGGTGCATCAGTAGTACCTGTGTCTTTGATCTGCTTGATTTCGTCTATGTGCCAAAAAAGCTTTTGACGAGAGTTGATATAGCTCATTTTGTCCCGCTTGATCCTTGCTCCGCTTGCGCCTTCGCAGCCACATCAGCAAGCATTTTTTCTCGCTTGCGCATTAATTCACCTACCGTCATCCTGACAAATGCACCGCGGTTTTTATCTTCAAATGCGATCAACATGTCGTCACTTGGTACAAATGTCGATTCGGCTAATTGATATATTTTCTTCATGATTGCGTTTCCGTTTTTGCCACGTCAAGAGGAGTATCCGCCAGTGTGCAAACATTTCTATTCATGAATTTTGTATTATTAAAATCAATATTTGCCATATTGTCGCAGCCCCTCATGCCACACGCATCGCACGTCCAGCAACATTTACAACCATGCGTAGCGTACTTTTTGATATGGCCTCAATCTAAATAGTAGATAGATGGCTTGCGAATATTCATAGACCACAACCGTTTCTGACTGCCTGAATACGCTGTGCTGGATAATTAGGGTAGTTTACGACAGCGTTGTATCCGTTGAAGTAATTCAGGTCTTCAGTAACCAACCATCCCTTAGCTTTCGCCTGTGCAAAAAATGGTGTCCCTGGTTGCGGCGTGCTTGTGCTGACTTGCCATTTCTGCATTAACCCCGCTTGCACCCATCGGCGTAGATCGGCCATTGTCGCCAAATCTATTGCTTCAGTGGAACCCATCGCGCCAATTTGGAAAGTACCGTACGCTCCAATGCCGTACTTTTTTAGCCACCCCAATAAATTCTCTATCTTCTCTTTGTGAATGGTCTTCTTGATTGACTTTCCAACCTGCTCGGATGTGCTTTCAATACCAAAACGAAATTGACGGTATCCAGCACGAGCTAAAAGCGCCGTTAATTCCTCTGTCATTGTCCAAGCGCCAGCCATGCAATCATATTGGTATTTATTCAGCCTGCGCCGGATAAGTGCCTCTGCGAAGCTTGTGAGCCATTCGACGTTGGCGTTGTGAGCTTCTTCGTTGAAATACGCCCCTCTGAAGCGGCCACCGTACTTTGCAGCCAAATACTCAATTTCATCGCAGACGTTTTCCACGTTGCGTGTTCTGTGACTCTTGTGACTCTTACCGTGCCCCCCGTAATAAGTTGGCACGACGCAGAATGTACAAGATAATGGACACCCACGGGTAGGGTATAACTGAACAGTCCCCGGTGAGTAGTGGTTAATTTCGTCATAGTTAATCCGGCTAATGTCCTCATCTTCCGGCCACGGCAACCAATCCAAATCAATGTATCCGATTGGTTGCGGTTCACCTTTCAGCAATGCCAGCACCTTGTGCTCATATTCGCCAACTACCGTATCAGTCCAACCGTCAAGCGCTGCGCCTTCATAGGTCGCCATCGGTCCACAAAGGATTGCTTGACCAGGTTGCACCCGTTGCATTACTTTGGTCATCGTGCCATAGGTCAACGCGCTACATTCGCAAATAAGTACATCCGGCTTATACTTGGCTATCTCCGCGGCATACTGCGCGCCGTTCCACTGTTCAATATTGCCGTCAAGCATCTTCGTATTGGCTTCTGGCAACTCTCGTTTTAAAAGCGTGCTCAGTAGTGCCAATTCATACGGGTAGAAGCGAAATGGAGCGCTTGGTACGGCACTATCCCAGCGCGAAGGATACAAAATGACATCCAGGCCATTATCTAAGCGGCCAGGACCGTTAGCGATCACGATATTCATTTGGCTTCCTCCCACTCACCTGGTGGAAAGAACGGTGTTTCAGATTCGCCGTTACGGTGCATGTAGATCATTGCTTCACGCGGTGTTTCTCGATGAAGTATCGAACATTGTGATCTTCACTTGCCCAATAGTTATCAATGAGAGTGAACCGCTGACGCTGATCAAGGTGAACAAAAGGAAGTGCGGACATATGCGCAACGTCGATACCGCTTTTAATGGCGGACGTCGTTAGATCAACGTCTTCCCAGCTTGATACCTGATAGTTTTCGTCCCATCCGCCTAGAACGTCCCAAGCCACCTGATGGATAAACACGCACCAACCTTCGATATAGGGCACGCCTTGCACTTCCTTCAAGCACGGACCCGCCACCACGTCGAACAAGTCAGTAAAATGATCAGAGAATTGACCAGTACACAGCACATCATTGCTGAGCACGACGTACCAATCGGAGTTGCCAGCGATCTTTTTTGCTGTATTAATAGCAGCAGAGTAGCAGAGGCGATCTGTCCGGTGAACACAATCCATGCTTGGGTATGGCGTGCTGCTACCATTGTCGATAACAACGATCTCGCAATCAGGCTGATAGGTTCGCAACGACTCGATCAGTGGTAACGTGTACTTCTCCCATCCGTCAATACCGATAATAAGCGCCACAAACTTACCCATTGGCAACCTCACCAGGCGTAACAAGCTCTAACTTGTTGATCTTGCGGATCGTGCCAACTTTCTTTTTTCCTACTACCGGCTCTATAGACTTAGGTTGTACAATCTCGCCTGACAAGCGCTTCATCAGCGGTCCCCACTGTTCGGCCACGATTTGATCCCAGTTATATTCGCTGTGGATGGCGTCTTGCGCCTGTAGGCGTTTCGACATAGGCCATTTGTTGCCCGTTGACTCCCATTGCCCATGCAATTCACATAGCGCGTCAGTGATTCCGGCGTGATCTGGCCATGCTTGCCAAGAATTTTGTGGAGTCCAAATCATATCCCGTGGCTCGATCTTATAGCCCCATCGCACCAATTCGGGCATAGCGCTAAAATCATTTACGATAACCGGAACCCCGCAAGCTTGCGCTTCAATGATCGGTATGCCAAACCCTTCGGACATGGCGGCACCCAGGAACGCATCTGCACAGTTGTAGACAAGTGCAAGAAATTCAGCAGGAAGACCGGTAAAATACTTGTACCGGTCAGGAAACATTACTTTGTCAACGACCCCAAGGCTAGCCGCCAACTTAAATAGATCTAGTCCTCCAAGCATAGGAGTAGGATCAGTGTGTACGTATAGGCGAGCGTCAGGTTTATCTTTGGCGAATTTGGCCCAGGCGCGCATCTGAACTTGGAACGCTTTTCGATCTGGATAGCCTTTATTTGCCGCTACCATGACCGTTAAGTGGCCACCTTCGGGAGTCCGCAACACGTCGCGCTTGAAGCGTGACACCTTGTCCACATCGGGATCGACACGATAGATGCTAGGTTCGACACCGTGTGGGATATACTCGTTTTTGATCCCGGTCTTGGTCATTAACTCACTCGCCCACTTGCTGTAAGATAAGGCGAGGTGCGCACCCTGAAGCGCATTGATAACAGATTCAGGAATAGGATCATGATCAATCGGCAACCACGGCAACCAAAGCGCCGGTTTTACCTTGTTTGCTGTATCCCTCATTACCCAAACATCGATCAGCGATACTACCAAGTTGGCTTCAAAGTCCCGAACGTGTGAGTCAATAATATCGTTACCGTACGGGTCCATCCCGGCAGGGTAAACCCGTAAACCGTCGATATTGTGCATCCCACCTTGTAGGCCATACCATGCGAACATTGCAATATTTTGAATTCCGCCGAATTCCGGTAATTGTGCCAACCGTGGGAGCAAAGAACGACTTTGCACCCCGTATCCGCTGTTCGACCAAGGCGCATTGGATGAATAAAGGAGGCGGCAGTTAGACATTTTTCACCGCCATTTCAAAACCAACAACGATATTATTCAAAACCCATTCCCCATCAGGTGCGTTGTACAACTTGCGAACATGATCGAGTGCCATTAGGTATGCTTTTTGTGCGTAGATAACTTCTGTGTTTAGTGCGCTCAAATACGCCTGGTGTTCTGCGCCTAGAGCCTTAATCGGCTCCTGTGCAGCCTGTGTAACATCTTTCGACATCGTTACGTCCTCTTTTCCTCATTATAAGAATTAGCTTCAACTCGGATCGCCGTTTGCCACGACGACCCATTTGGAACAAACGTTATTTCATAACTCTTGTTGTCTACTTCGATCACGTCTGACGCCAAGAGACTAGTGCCATACGGAACAGTGATATACCAATCACCGATGCTTGTATTCTGATCGCCGGCAATTCGCTCACCAAACTTTGGACTCGCAGGCCAAACATCGCAAGATACAGTGCCAACAGGCAGTAATGCAGAGTAATAGCTACCCGTACCATCACTGGTATCAGTAGCACGCCTTATGATGCCTGTGCTACTCATCGCGCTTTCCTCTACATCTCTTTGTAGGCTAATCTCGGCAGCTGTTAACACGACATGTCACCCCGTTCGATGCTACCCGTATCTCTGTTAAATGTGCCTCGTCCTGTGCTAAGTAAGTCGAACGACTTAGCCATCACGACACAGTGTTCAAACCATTGTGATCTGCTGTAGCTGCGACCTTCCACCTTGAAGTCATATAAGTTTGACTGCTGACTCGCGCGTTCACGCCACCCGTCAGCAATGGCACCGTTGAGATCGTAGCTTTTCCCATCCAAGTAGCGAGCGCTTCCCGCCTGATTGCTGGTAAAGTCAAACCGCCCACCAATGGCGTCGAACGTGTAACCGGTTACCGCTGAACCGTTACCGTCATATAGTCGGTAGGCGGATACTGTTCCTACCGTCCCCTCTATGTTGCGGTAACTCGACTGGTATACTTTGTACTCTACTGAGCCAATACCAACTTGCGTCACTACCGGCATTAATGCGTCTTGCCAAAAGTCTAGGCGGCGAGCGTCCAATATTTCTTGCAAACGGTCATCACTAATTGCGTAATTATTCGGATCTGTATCCGCAATACTGCTTCTTAGTCGATCTACTAGATCGATCATGCTTGATCTCATTGAACACTCACCGCCCACTCATCTACTGTTGCCCGCGCACAAAATCCAACTGAATCACCATAGCGGTGAAAGTGCCGGTACCTTCTTCGTTGTAGCGCGCCGTGATCAGCTGTCCAGCCGTCACAGTGCCGTTGCTAACAGTGAAGGTCTTCGGCGTTTGCGCTGTCCAACCAGCCGTACCGCCAATGGTCCCGGCTAGGGTACCAAGTGCAGTACCAGCCGTGCCACCGTTATACAGGGCTAGATCAAAATAGTTAGCCGTAGATCCGGCCAAGGTATTTTGTGTCCAAGCGTAGGCCGCAGTAACAACCACATCTTGCGGAGCACGCCAAATCGACAGATCGTCGTCAGCCGCAGGATCGTAATCGAGCGCGACAACTACGGAATTCTTGATTTGATCACCGAACATTTTTTATTCTCCTTATGATGGCGTGCTGACGTCGCAGGTATACTTTACGCCAAAGGTAGAGCGGCGGACACCGTAGGCGTAACCGGCCACCATATTCAATTCCCACGAGCGCAAAGACGCATCACGCTCAGGCTCAAGTGTCGGCGCTTTGCGGATGTCAAAAGCCAACGCTTGTGGACTGAAGATACCGCTAATGGCGTCATCGCTGCTGTCTGCTGAGATATTCGCGTTGGTAAACCAGTTGCAATTAAGCATCTGACCAACATAAAAATCGCGCAGCGCTTGGTTGGCCAACTCGCCAAGCAATGCCTGATTAGCCGCCGGTTGACCAAGCAGAACCCAAATGTCATGCCAACAATAAGGGTGAAGGACCACATATACAGGGTTTGGAACCTTGGCGTTACGCAGGATCGAGACACCAACGCCGACTTTTGCCAAGGTAGCAGATTGACCAGCGCCAGGACCAACATCCGTTGTGAATGAGGAAAACAGGCCAACAAGATCGGTGTCAATCTTGGTAGCGATAGCGTTACCCATCTCGGTAGCAGCATCACGCACCGCGTCTTGTGGATCAGTCTCAATACGGACGTCAGTTAAGATCGTCTGAGAAATGACCTCACCAGGCGTCAATGTCGCCAGATTCGACTTGGTAAAATCCTGAGCATTAGCATAGTCTACACCTTCACTAACTGACGCAGCGGTCAGTGTAGGATAGGTATTGATCTTTCGTTGCGCCCACCCACTATCCGAGTAAACCGTTACCAGGTTACTCATGATGTTCTGTTCACGAGCGACGAAGATCGCATCCTCGTAAATCAGGTTAAAGAGAGAATTCATACTCCCTTTTGTTGAAATAGCCATCTGTAAAACTCCTATACTTTGGTGTTATTAACTTAGTCGTTGTTATCGACTACGCCACCAGCATTCCAAAACGATGCACCACCGCCGCCAAAGTAGTCACGACGTCGATCTTTGTCTGTTCTGACTGTTGCGTCACCGGTACCAGTCCCCGGATTGATTGGACGTAACCGCGAGGGTTGACGCACAATAAGGCCAGGGTATTTATCTGCTACCGCTTTAACCACATCTTCAGCACCTTTAATCGTGCCGTCCTCGCCGACAGTGATCTTTGTGGTATCCACAAGACGTGTAGCAGCGGCCACATCAAGTCCTATAGCACTAGCCGCCTTAATGACGGCTGTCTCGATAGTTAACTCTTGGTTCCGCTTGACTAAAGCCTGATTAGACAACTCAAGATCGGTAAGTGTCGCCGGTTTTTCTGCTACGGTTCCCGGTGCAGCTGGCGACTCCTTCAGTCTCGATAATTCGGCCTTGATCGTTTCATAATCAGCGAACTTCTTTCGTTCCTGTTCAAGCCGTGCCGCAATGATCCGATCCATCTCGGATTGCGTCATTGTGACTTGCTTATCCTTGCCATCACCATCGACCTTTACCGGTGTCGTCCCGTCATTGCGTGCTGGCGTAGGAGGTACGAAAGTCGATTCGTGTACCGAAGTATCAACTGGACGTACTGGCGTTACTGTTTTCGTTTCGGTTTCAGCCATAACAGGTGGTGTTGCCTGTTCGGTCTGTACTGCTTCTGTTGCTTTACTCATCTATTCCCTCTTTGCAAGAGTTTGGCACGAATGCCCGCCCGTTAGACCCGGCGTCGGCCTTTCTGTAAATCCCCTGAACTAGCGGAAAGAAGTTTGCTTTTACTGGCGTACGCGTCATTAGGCGTTGCTTTGCTGCCGACACGCTTGGCGAAGTCCTCAAACCATAGTTTGAATTGTTCGGGAATTAAGATTCTGCGCTCTGGTTGACCCTCTGCTTGTGGGACAGGTGCGCCCTTCTTCCACAGATCTACGATTGTTCCTTCGGCCCACTTATCACCCAACGCCATCGGCAGTAGATGTTTTTGCAGGTCAGCTAGTGAAACTATCCGTGGTTGCTGTAATTGTGTAGGCGTTAAAATGCTCATATTTTTGTTTTTTGGATAAAAAAAAATGGCGCATTATTCGACGGTCACCGTAACAGTAACCCCGATTAATGCGCCACCAGATGATAACCAGCAGCAAATATTTATTTTGTGCAAGGTAGATAATCTACTTGCGTTTCTCTTTTGTCCGAGCCATCCCTAAGCGAACTTCTATGTCACCCATCTCGATAATGGCTAACTCGCGGCGCTTGAACAGGTATTCACGAACAAATGATTCAAGGTTTGCCACACGACCAAGAAGGTTCGCATACTCACCTTTTGATATTATAACAGATTCACCATCAGTTGGCAATACTTTTGTTGTATTCATGCTATGTGGTACCCACCTTGTAGTCTAAACCGTTAGAATTGATCGAATTCTGCGGTTGTGGCTCTCCTTGCGATCCACTCTGGTTTGTTTGCGTCGCCTGCGCAAGTCCTGTTGACATCTTCTGTGCCTCCTGTGCCCAGTCGTAACCCCGACGCGCTGATAACGTTTCCTTACTGGCTAGGCCATACTTCAGATCAAACTCATCACTCGACACTTGCTCACGCTGATCAATCGGTAACGGTGACTTCCAATGCAGCTTTATCGTGTTGCTTTCGCCATGTCCGGCCAGATCAAGAAGTCGCATTGACGCTTCAACGATAGCGCCACCGTACGCGGCACGCTTTACATTTGTCTTCTGAACAAGTTCATGGAACAGAACCCGAATAGCAAAACCAGATTGAGCGCCGATCCTCATTCTGTCGCTATCGTTCTCTGGTACCTGTGTCACCTCACTGAACTCGCTGGATAGAAACTTGGCGAATTCCTGAGCGCCGGTCACATCACGTGCCAACTCTAACGCACCCAGCGCGGCATCCTTATTGTCTGACATAGCGATCTTACTTACATCAAGATCACTCTTATTAAACATCTTCCCCCACACGATAGGGTGTGCGAAAATGCGAATGATCCGGTTTAGGTTGCTGACTGCGCCATTGATAGCATCATTAAGATCGGCGTCTTCAAGGTCGGACGTACCGAAGTAACAGTTTGGGTTTGGAAGATTTTTACCATGAATGATCGGTGACCAGTAGTGATCCCAGGTTTCCGGCGGACTCATTGGATCTTTGCGCCACAGATTACCGTCTTTAAGTTCCGTGATAATGTCCCAATACATGCCACTATCACCCCATACGTAGCGGGTTCGTTTGATGTTGCCTGAACTGCGCCACCGCAATTCGTACTCTAGAACCTCATCAATATCATCGGCGCTACAATGCGGTATGACGATACTTGGGTTTAGGTTTACGATCCGCGGTAGTGCGCTTATGCTGTTTGGTGGGACCACCTGTAAGTAAAAATCACCTGTCACGCCACCATTGATCGCCAACTCATTGAGTAACGTCATCTTCCATTCAGCGTTCTTCCACATTGCGTCTAATGCCAACTTCTTTACATCTCTATCCACCCCGTCAACTTCCCACGTTAACGGCTCACCAAACAAGAATGCTGCGCCTTTATTGACGACTCGGCGTGATAGGTTCACTGTAACATTGTCGTCTGGACCCTGCGATCCTCCTATTTGGCGCTTCTTCAGGTGTGGCTTATGGTTGCCACGGTAGTAACGCCACAATAGTTTGTAGCGTGCCAAGCGCTCTGCGTCTTCCTCGGATAGACCGGACAAGACACCTTGTGAAAAATCAGCCTGCTCAAACTTTTCTTGACCATTCCATGCGTCCATAGCCGCAACCATTGATCTTTGTAGTCGTTCGCTAATGCTTGCCATATGTCACCAATACGGATTTTCTACAGATTCCGACTGTCCACCACCCAATAATAGCTCAGTTAAACCCCATACTACGCCATCTAGTCTATCAGGCGAATCTTCCCCCGGCACCCACGTACACTGCTGATCCTCTAACTTTGAGAACACACCGACGTGATGCACTCTACCCTGTCCGTACAGCGCAGATATAGGCTCTGCCCGTGCGTACTTACCCTTGCTTGCGCGTACGCTCTTAAACGGTATGTACGACGTGGCACGTCGCTTATCTCGATACAATTTATCAGCAGCAGTCTTTACGACGTGTTCAACCATCTCGCCACCGTGATTTACTTCACCTACTACGGTATCAGCATTATGGCGATCAAATGCCAACACCACTTCCTCACCCCACTTTGCAGGTGTATCGTGACAGGTGACGTCTTCGATCACGTATGCGTGTCCGTCCTCGCTTGCGCCGGATACAATGATTCCGGTATCGTTGCTTGCCTTGCCTGACGTAGCAGCAGGATCTACCGACACGACGATCCTATATAATGGCGGATACACCTTTACTCGATGCTTATCAAGAAGTTGATGCGACCATAGCGCACCTGGTACGTCGTCAAGCATATCGGCGTCGATTTCTTGACGACCAAGCCTCGTTCCTTCGTACTTCGCTATGATTCTTTTGAGGAAGGACGGTGCAAGGTTCCCGGCGTTTTCGTACGTGCTTCCTCTTACGCTGATTGTCGCCGTATCCTTCATTATGTCTCTGATGATCGGAATAGGTCTTGGCGTTGTCGCAATTGCGCATTGTGGACGGTCACCAAGGCGCAATCCGAACATTAGGTTCGACCATGCGTCATCAACGAAACGCCATGCGGCCAACTCATCAGCGAGCGCCCAATGATGCTGCGGACCTCGCAACCGGTTTGGCTCATCAGCCGTGTATAGTGTAGCGATAGTCCCATTAGGCCAGGTTAGGCGACGCTTGGATGGCTCATAGATAGGACAGAACCAACTCGGACTGATCGCCAATATGCCGCTTTCACCTTCAACCAACACGTCACGAGCATCAGCAGCCGTGCTTGATACAATTGCGCCGCGGCTACCAGGCAATGAAAAAGCCTGTGATCTTGCCCATTCCGTTATTGTTCTCGTTTTGCCAAATCCACGTCCGGCCAAGATGAGCCAGTACGACCACCAATCACCATCCGGTACAAGTTGCTTTGGTCTTGCCCAAAACGGCCAAAGGTACTCAAGTAACAACTTATCCTTTTGTGTTGGCGCTATCTCGTTGATCGCCGCTATCTGCTCTGATTCTGGCAGCAAGCTTATGTAAGCGGCCAATGATTCGTTCTGTAGATTCTGTTGCATTCTTTAACTCGATAGCACCGTCGTTCGGTCCGCTTAACTCAGTTTTATCGACAAACAATCTATGATTTTTTCCGAGAAGCTGTAGCGCAGTCAGTGGATCGTGTAATTCAAGTGACGTGGTAACTTCCTCGATCACTGAATCACCTACATTCTTGATCAACTTCCTTTGCGTTATCCGCTTGATCAATCCTGTCTTTTTTTCTTTTTTCTCGTCCATCGCTGCAACAAGATCGATAACGACGTTTTCGCCGTCTACCTTCAGCATGTCGCCGATGTCGCCGCGCGCAATCTTGGCTACCCGCATTAGAACCTCATCAGAAGTCATTGCGATTTCGCCAAGTCTGTCGCTTACCGCTTTTGCGATTTCGACATTTTTCAACAGTCTCGCACCTTGTGAGTATGCCGTCTTTGGCGAGTACCCAGCGGCCAGCGCTGCCTTAGTTCTGTTGAACGTCTTTATGTATTCTTCTACGAATCTATCTTGCTTATCGTTCATCTTGTAAACCTACGGATGATTACCAGGCTGAATGAAGTTTACGCCGGCAGGCTGTCTTTCCCTTACCATACGCATTTCATAACCAAGCGCATTTAGGCCAGATCCAAAATAGATCAACCCAAACGCAAGAAGAAGTGCGACAAGTAACGAAGCGACTTGTACCAAAGTGCCACCTTGTCCCCGGCGCTCATTCACAATGTCTCTTGCCACCAGGTCGAACTTCATTGTCATATTGTCGCGTAGGCTATTTATCTTTACGTTCATATTGTCTTCTAGGCGATTAATTTGAGCCTGTAGGACTTGGAACGCAGCCAAGGCTTTATCGTTATTGTCATAGTTATTAAACACTACATCAGGACTATCATTACGTGTCTGCGTCTGCCTAACGTTTTTACTACCTATTACGCTTCCAGCTGTCCCGTTACCAACATCAGTCTTTAATTCATCGCCCCCAACGTTGGATGATACCTTGTCCCGATCACTGTCCCCCGACTCATCGCAACCGGCACGATTGTTATTTGTGTCGGCCATTCTATTAACCCTGCTTAATAAAAAAGTTAGTCTAGGCTAATCATATCATATTTTTATGCGCTAGTCTACATATTGCCTAATCCTGCGCATAGACATCGATGATAGTATCAACGAAGTTGTTTTGAACATTTTTCAATTTCGGCTAGTTTGGCATCTTCGGTTAAAAATGATTCGATATTTATTTGAATGTTACCAACGTTGGTAACATTCAAAATATGACTATATACTTTTGCTTCGTGTCTCTTTTTACTCTCACGTAGTGACCCCAGTGAGCCTAGTGACCCTTTTTACCCTGACGCCACCTACAATATAAAAAATAATATATACGCATACAGGTCATTTTTATACCCTTCTTATACATATACCGTATATGTTTTTTTGTTTCCGTCATGGGGTATAATGGAAAACGTTCACTAGGGTCACTAGGGTCACTAAGATTATTTACCTATACGAAGGTGGTATAGGTGTACGGTGATTATTATGCGAAGTGGCAATCAGTGACCCCTGATCAAAGGGTCACTGAATAGGGGTCACTGATTCATCAAGGGTCACTGACGCAAGGGTCACTGACGGATAACTTAGGGGTCACTGAATTAGATCAAGGGTCACTGAATTAGATCAGGGGTCACTGTCCACAAAAGACAGTGAAAGAACGGTATACAAACATGGGGTGCGGGTTGAACTTATTTCAAGGTAATAATCATAACCTTGGTATACCCACGGGTGGGTAGGGTCAATTCGTCATTTGATGATCATCAAGTGACAGAACGAGATGTACCCACGGGCATGTAGGGTTAATGAGGTCACTGTTGACATTGTCAACAGTGACCGGTGTATCCACGAGCATGTAGGGCTAATGTTGATCCTGGTAAACTTTTTACCGTCTTTTTCAGATCTGAAAAAGACGGTAAATTCTTGGGTATATTTTCAGTTTTGAAATATTACCCATTTTTGTTCGCTTTTTTCAGTCTTGAAGATTCCGAACAAAATCTTAGCAGAAATCGGAAGTTTCCACTTTCCACTAAATATATCTATTGACCGGTCGATAGATAGCCATCTGGCAACCGTTGGTAGATAGGGCAAGCATCTTATAACGGTGATAAGATAGCTCACTGCACGATCACGCAGTGACAACGCATCTACGCACAATGCGAGGATAGCTATCATGAATAATGTTCATGATAAACTAGGCCAATTGGCCTAGTAATCTTATCTGGATAATTATTCAGATAGGGTAAGCATCTGGCGATTCCGCCAGATAGAAGGTTAACGCGCATTAACTTCTATCCACTATTACGCACAACAAAACCGGCCATTGCTGGCCGGTTCGGTAGGTGTATATTCCTATTGGTCAATCGCTACGGTTCGTTGCTTATACCCCCAAGTGCATGGCGCTACTATCATCTGGCTTTGCATGTACATAGCGTGATGTTACGGATAGGCTAGAATGGCCTAGCGTGTCACGCACAAGCGCTATATTGGCTCCACGGTCCAATGCGTGGCTAGCGTGGCTGTGGCGCAGCCAGTGGGCGCTTACGTTGCCTTGGATGCCAGCACGAGTGGCAGCGGCCTTTACAATGCGGTGAACTTGTACCTCCTTCAACCCTCCACACTTTCGTGACTTAAACACCGGTTCACTGTTGTCACTGCCTACGCGAAGCTCGATCAGTGCTTGCCAAGTGGCCATAGACAACTTGACGTTACGTGTCTTTCCACCTTTACCGAACAGCGTTACTTGTCCGGTGTCTTTGTTCGTGGTGATGCTATCCCAGGTGAGGCCGCATACCTCGGAAATTCTCGCGCCACTGGCATAAAGTAAGCGAATAAGAACCTGATCCCGCTTGTTCTCGGTTTGATAGATCATCTTCATAACGTCGGACTCGCTTAGGATTCGTTGAGCGAGATCGTTCCTTGACTTCGGTGTTCTGAGGACTGCGGCCACATTGAACCGAAGGTACCCGATCTTCATGGCAAAAGAAAATAAACTCTTGACGCTAGCTATGATGCGCTTTTGGGTATTGACGGACAGTCCATCAAGGTCATCAACAAATCGTTGTAAATCATCAAGCGTAGTGGCTTGTAACGGTTTCCGTAAGAATTCATCAAGGCGCACAATTGCCTCTTTATACTCCTTCGCTGTTGACTTCGGCTTACCATGTAGCCACTTTGCGATCAGCATCGGATCGCTGTCGGCTTGTGATGGCATAGCGCTTACTCGTTCTATCTGATAATCCATAACACCACCCCCCTATTGAATGAAAGAAAACGATAATTTTCTTTCATTAGAATAACACGATATAGTGTACATTGTCAATAGCCAAAAGAGAAACTTAAATAAAACTTAATATTTCGTAGGGTAAACGTATGTTTCCGCATATTGACATATGCGCTTTATTTTGCTATAATGGTGTCTATGAGTGAGTAACACTCTAGGGCAGTAAATTTACTGACTTTCAATGTTTTTGTGAGTATCAAGGAGTTTTTAGAAATGCGTAACACGATCAAGCACACGGGCAACGACGAAAACGGCAAAGATGAAGCCTATGACATCAACTTGCATGGAGTCGTGAATCTTGTTCGACGTGAGGTCGAATCACGGTTCAACCGGACGGTTAACCCTGAAGACTTGGCTAAGTGGTTATCACCAACCATCGAATGGCTTGGTGGTAGAGTCAACATCGACGCGTTGGCGGATGCATATGTCGCCGACAAGGATAATAATCCGTCAAACAATGCGTCATTGTATTTGCTGGCTGATGCGGTAAAAGCAAAAATCGAGTCAATCAGCAAGCGCGAGGTAAATACGATTGATCTTGCGTCGTGGCTCGCAGGGGTTTGCAATAGTGAGTCACGATCAACATCTGTTAATGATTTGGCCAGAGAGTACATCAGTATCCCATTTCGGGCAAGTGGTTGCGCTGAGTATAACCAAATGAAGCGCGATACAGACGAGGCGTTGCAACGCTTGGAGCGAAAGAATTCATTGCACCCCGACGACGGCAGCGACTTCAAGGCATCATTAAAGGATGTGGCCAAACGAAGCTCACGGCTTTCTGAGGCACGCAAGATTGATGGTGTCGATTACTGTGACAATGAGCGTGAACGGTACGAAATGCTCGATCAGTTAGTTCGCAAGCCTATTCGATCATTCGTTCAGCTTGACTACTTCAATTACGAAACCGGCGCAGCTGGATATAACGGTGATGGCTTCGACGTCTTTATGCCAACACCTACCCGTGAATTTAGCAATAGCAACTGCTTGCGCTTGCTGATTCCAGAAGACTACACCAGAGAAGACGTGCTAAAAGCGCTAGACGAGTTCAAGGATATTGTCAGCAAGATCAAACCGGTGACGTTTGGATCGCAAGTCAAGGCAGAGATCGACGCCTTTATGAAGTCAGCAGATCGGCGGAAACATAGTGGCGGTGATGGCGAGGATCACTCACTCAACGATTGGAGCCTGACCGACTGCCCGTTCTAGTGGGACCAAGGGACCGTTGACAGGTATCAACGGTCCCTAAAGGGGGAGTTAGTGACTAAGTTTGAATTCAGGATGCTATTTATCTCTATGATTGTTTTGTTTCAGCTATCAACGATCATTGGTTTGTTGGTGAGGATTTTATATAAATGAGCAACACAGTGAGCAAGCGCAAGCGCATCAATAAACGAGCGTTTCACGGGTATATCCCAGGCAGCTACGCCGATGCCTTATCGAAGATCGAGAACGGTAAGCGCTACATTATGCCAAACGGAGACATTTGTACGGCTGCAACGAGGGCACATTGCGAGTCAAGCGGCCTTGGTTTTTGCCTTGATGACAAAATGGCTATCGAGCTATTTAACGAAGGGTACCCAGGTCTGCCAGCACCAGACGTTGGATGGAAGAAAAAAGCGATCATCCAGTTTAGTGCAGCAAAGCGTGTTCCTGTCGGATCTGTCGTGTCGTACTATGTCGATACTGATGGTTTGGTGTACGTCCGAGCTGTAACCGGTGACGTTATCTTTTTTGTCGGCGATTGCCTCATGAACGTCACAGAATTAGACATTGATGATTTTGTTGCGTTGATTAGTGATTACGGCGACGATGAACCAGGTAACGTATGTAACGAAGCGGGTGCTATCGAGATCCCATCGTACACCGTTGCTGATGTTATCGAGTATGACGAGGAAACACTAGAGTCATGGATCGACGGTTGCGATTTTAGTTGGGGATTCGAGAAATGAAGTACAAACTGATCTATCTTGATCCACCGTGGCAGTATCGAGACAAGGCTAACGCAGGACAGCGCGGAGCGTGTCACAAGTACCCCGTGATGACGCTAGCAGACATCAAGGCGTTGCCTATACGCAGTATTGCGGAAGATGATTGCTTGTTGGCTATGTGGTGGGTGCCACCGATGCCGGCGGAAGCGCTAGCAGTGATCAGCGCGTGGGACTTCACGCTAAAGACGATGTGCGGCTTTACTTGGCACAAGCTGACCAAGCACGGTAAGGACGCTTTTGGAATGGGAAACTGGACACGAGCGAATGCGGAAAACTGCTTATTTGCGACTCATGGTAAGCCTAAGCGGGTTTGTGCTGGCGTCAGGCAGATTATCACAGCCAAGGTCGGCAAGCACTCAGAGAAGCCGCCAGAGGCACGAGATCGACTTGTAAAGCTTATGGGGGATGTAAAACGAGTTGAGTTATTCGCACGGGTATCAACGTCTGGATGGGACGTATGGGGAAACCAAGTCGATTCAACGATCAACTTGCCAGGTCAAAATCTAGTAAAAATCCCCTATTGACTTTTTGCGTCATAAGTGCTACTATTGTAATACAAGAGTACATGTAAGCAGCAATCAGTCAATAGGGGTTAATTATGGACAATACGGAGGAAAATAAGGTGTTAACAGTAGAAGAAGTTGCCAAGCTATTGAGAGTTACCGACAGAACCATCAGGTACATGATCCGCAAAGGTGAGTTACCAGCGGCGAAGGTGGGCAAAGAGTATCGAATTTTGCAGGCGGAGGTAGACAAACTGTTTACGCAACGAACCCAGGAAGCGCAGTCATGATACTGATCGCTCATGATACTAACATATTTGTCTCGATCAACGGGAAGCATTCATTTGGTAAGGCGTCATGGTTTGCTAGCCGGATGGGTGATAAAAGGAACCTGTTAGATCCGAACTGTACCAAGATCAACGAGATCTTAGACTTGGGTAGTATGGATCGGCTAGTATTAGATGATTGCGGTCAACAAGACTTCTTGGAGATTGAAACCAACTACTCGCCTAGGGTCGGCATGAACCTAATATTCTGCGCTCCACTAGGTACACGGTTAGCACTCTATGCAGGTGGATATGTAACAGCATTAAATCCGGCCAGCGTAAACGGTTGCCAACTGCGGGGAGTGAGTGGTATGTACTGTGTAACAGCAGTGCGCCATGTCAAACGAAAAGCATACAACAGCAACGTCACATCATTATCAACAGTCTTGATCGATAGGAGAGTAGAGAAATGCTCAGAAAGTTTTCAGCCATTCCAGACGACAACCCAAACCCTTGGCCACCGCCAGCAGACAATGACCGCGATAGCGATCTAGACTATGGTGACGACGATAGCGACGAAGACGAGGAAGAATAAGAAGCAGACAAGACAGTAACAACTTAATACGACACTGGTAGGTGTTATGACCACCTTCCAGTGTCTAACCCGATTGATCAACGTGAGTGAAAAATCAGGCTGAAGCTATCTTACCATAGCTATAGCCACCTTATCAACCGTTGACAGAAATGTCAGCGGTTTTTTGTTTTGTGAGGCAGAACATGGATACAAACTTCTCGGAAGACCTAAAGCGAATTGACGACAAGTTGCAAGACACATTGGATGTGTTAGAGACGGATAGTGACGCACAGTTGCGCCGTCTGAGACGCCATTACAATATCATGCTGATATTCAGATGGCTTTTTGTCCCGCGCATCATCTTTGGTTTTGTGACGGACATTCAGAGCATTTTAGCAATCGTCTTGAGTGTCGTTACCTTGGCTATGATTGTTTATTTTTTGGTTATGGCATTCATGATGGGAATGTAAAATGGGCAACAAGAAAACGAACAGTAACACGAATGAATCTAGCGCAATCGACTTAGCGATCAACACGGCAACCAGAATGATTGATCGCTTGCAATCCATGATTGACCGGTTGCCGCCAGCGGACCTACCGGAAGACAAACAACAAGAGTGGTTTGTAGGTAAAGGACAAGTGACAAAATGATCGTTACTTGCGGGGTGTGCGGATGTAGGTTCGATAACAACAAGACTGGGATCGACTGGCGCAACGAAAAGTACTTGTGCTTTGGCTGTAACGATAAAGGCTATGATCTCACCCGTGACGGCGAAACAACCAAGCACGGCAATGTTATCGACCTCGTGTTCGGCGATAAAACGATAAGTAATGCCAAGCCAAGCACGTTAGGCAGCGAGTTTGCAGTAAGCCCAGGCTGGGCAGTGATCAAGTTTGTTTGCGCATGGGGGACAATTATCACTGTGTTGGTTGGCGTGACACTATGGGCACTGGTGGCCGTTGGTATGGCTGGAATGATGGGGATGCGCTGATGGATTATCTATCATCAGATCCTTTTATGACTGTAACGACAAAACGAGTAGGTGCCAAATGATAGCAATGCTGATTCTGGACCTTCTATCAATCTTTGTCACTGTGACTATCGTGATTTATGTTGTCGTATGGCTAAGAAGCTACTTCTACCCATACGCTGTATATCGAATCGACCAGGAATTACCGGGCTGTATCGATGCTGAATATGAGGTTAAACGATGACCGATAAGGTGACCTACGAAGAACAAATCAATATGGGTTTGATCCGTCAACGCAATAACATTGTTGTTCCCAAGCAAACTACGGCAGTGGTGCGTAGGATGCCACCGGCAGAGCTAAACAACGTGAATCACACGATTGACGTTGCTCCAAGTGCTACTCACCATGTCGAAATGCGAACATCAGCCGTTGACAGGTCCAAAGGCTTCCTGATTGCCACTGTGCCACTGTTTGCAGGCTTGGCATTAGGAATGGTGCTGATAAGTGTTTTCTTTTTCGATGTTCCGTTTCTTAGTCTGCCAGCGCTTTGCATCTTCTGGCTTACGTTCGTCGTGTCATGGTTACTGGCTTACGGCTACACGCTAGCCGTTTCTGCTGAAGGTATCGCGCACTACGAGGCTCGTCAAAAATGGGATGTAATCCGCAGAGAACAGGCTGAACGATGGAACTACTACAAACAACTGGACGGTAACAAGTAATGGATCTAACAAACATCATTGATCGCAAGAGCACGATCAGAACTTTACCTGAGCCACCTACGCACGTAAAACAGCGCATCGCCCAAGCAGCCGATGAGTTAAATAGAGCGGGAACTATGGCCGCACAGGTGGAAGTTATCAACGAGGCGATCTGTAAATTTACCCACATCTTGTATCAACGTGACACTGACGGACATTACCCAAACTTTGACAAGGTAACGCAACGAATCATTATTCCTGCGCCGTGGGGTTCAAGTGGGTGGCGGCGTTGGGGACTGCGCCACTGGGAAGCTGGAACATTGCGCAAAATCCTTCTAGGTCGTCAGGCAAGGTTTACAGTCAAGCAAAGACCACCACTGTTTGGGTATAGTGATCGTCGTTACTGGTATCTCAATATCATTGACTATCCGAACTATGAATCTGCGCAGAACTGGTTGATGCGTGGTGCTATAACTTTGCAGGAATGGAGACAAACGCTGTGACAAACCATGTAACAGGCACTATAACAAGCACTATAACAAAACCTGTTACATGGTCTATTACAAAGCGTATGACAAAGGCTATGACACGGTATGACATACTCGTGCATTAGAGGTATTGGAGGACAGAGAAATGTTATTTGAAAGTCTCCTGATTGCGTTCGCGTTATACGTGATTGCCGCACTAAGCATCCTAGGCAATCGACTGGGATTATGGGGAAGTTGGATGGGATGCGCTGCGGGTGCATTCACTCATGTAATCTTGTTGAACTTCGTCACAGCCCTGTCACCTTTTGCCGCAGGCTTTATCGCGGCGGCGATCACTACCCTGTTGCGGTACGTCGGAAAAGAAAATAAAGCTAGCTACGGATTGGAGCACACAAGCAATGAGTGATAAGACGTTCATCGAACGAGTAACGGATTTTACCGAAGGGTGCGAGGATGTAACGGAAGAGTTAACCCGCAGCGCTGGAATGGTGGTGACAAAAATCACTCCACTACTTGCGCCTGTAGCCAGCGGACTATGTACCCTCTTTGCATTCTACGATGGTGGTGGGCGCATGTTGACAGGCAAGGTTGATAATCCTTACGGCTATTCCTTCGCTGCTGGTCTGATTCTGTTTGCAGTGATCGAGGGGATCAATTTTAGTGCAACGTTCACGAGGGACAGAAGCAAAGCATTTGCCGACTCAGTGACGAAGTTCATTGACCTTGATCGGATGGTGGCAAACTGCTTTTGGTTGACACTGTGTGCCATAGCCATGCTGGAAACGTTACCAGGTGTCGCCAGTTGGTACAAAGGCGAGATAGCCATCAGTGATCTATTTTTTCGTGCTGGGATCTTGATTCTACCTTTTTTCTCCAAGATGGGCGCAAACATTTTTTCTGCCAGCATGATCATTGACGCCATCGAAGGTACTACGACTGCGCGTCGCCAACGTCGGTTGCAAGCGAAACGCGAGGTTGCAGAATTAGAAATAGAGCTTCAAGCAAAACGTGATCATGCTAACCTGAAGATAGAGATTGAGCGCCAAAGGGCAGACAAAAAACTCAATGGTACTGTCCCACGGAGTGTACCAAATGATGTCCCAAATAGTGCACCAAAACACTCTCCACAGGTGTACGGCACTAAGAATGGGACGAAAAATGGGACAGAAAATGGGACGAAAACGGAACAGCGACGGAACAAGATCTTTGAGACTATTTTGGACACCGGATGGCAAGGCGTGTCAAGCTTGGTAGACGTGACTGGCGCGGGACGAACGACTATCTATCGAGACTTAGAAGCAATGGAGAAAAGTAGCAGGATAAAGATTGATCGAGCGGAGGACGGAACAATAACAAACGTAGATGTATCGACAGGAATATCGCTAGATTTACCGACCGATGCACAATTTGCGGTAAATGGCAACGGCATTAACCATCTAGTTTAGCTCAGTTGGGGCAATTATTAACCTTTCAATCTGCTTACAATGTCGCTATCTTTACAAATTCCTGTACATAAACACTAAAAAGCGATCTATTTTAGGATATATGATTACAGGTAACTTGATGATTCGCTGATTGTATGGTATGATTCACCCCATTCAAAACGAATAAAAAGTTTAGGGCGGATCATGGTGGTACATGATTCGCCCTATGTGAATCAACATCTAGCGCAAGTTTGGAAGACCCGCTAGATGGGGATTCAGATATAACTATTATTCGGGAACTTCGTAAGCATACACTTGAATTTGATATTTGTCAAAACTAAAAACGTTTTTTTAAAAAACGTCGTAAGGTTGACAGATATATAGCGTCAAGAAAACTAGCTTCTAAGTTCATCCTTGCGCATTACTGCGGGTCTTCCAAGACTTTTGCGGTAGTGCGCTTTTTTTTATCCAGTATGTATTACTTTGAATTACACGGAGGTAAATTGATCAAGGAATACACGGTTAGTGTACGAATGAGCGAAACGCTAGCCAAAAAGCTTGAAACGTTAGCTCGTCAAACTCGCGTTAGTAAGGGTCACGTTTTACGCGAGTTAATCGAGGGTGTTGATACCAACAGCACACAGCGTGTCCCATTGTTTAAGGTCCATTATGATGCGCAGCAGGTACAAGCGCATGAATAATGAGCCAAAACGAAAAATCCAACAGCGGGCAACTGTTGGATCTTCGTCCTCAAATTATTTTGTTTCAATTTCGTGAGGCATCAAGTGACTACAATCTTAGCAGAACTTGACTTCGATGTCAAGACCCCAAAACGCGGCAAGCGCAGTAAAACCGCCATTCAACCGACGAGTAACAAGCTTTCCTTAACCAGTGGTGAGCATGTCAAGGCCAAACGGTTTAAGCGCCAAGTGCAAGAAAGACCACAACCGGTCTTGAATATCGGCAAATATATCAGTTTGGAATTGACGTTGGCTCAGTTTGGGATTGAACCAAACCGCGAGACACTACGCAGAATCGGCGGTACAAAATGACGCAAGATACTACATTCAAATCTAAAATCCAGGTTCGCGGTTACGATGATCTTGTCGAAATGCTCGACAAGCATATGCAAGGCAAAAACAAGCTAGCGAACAGTCAGGAAGTAACGACAAGCTTTGCTTTGTATATCGCTAGCCACGGTATATCAGTTTTCCGTTGCCACGTTCCACTATTCAACGATCAAGGCGTTTGCGTTGCTTGCTCGTGTGAAGACTTTCGTACAAGTATCAAGTGCAAGGATAAGTACCCACACCAATACCTAAAACCTGGTGAGCGCTGCGAAGATCAGGGTAAGTGTCCGATGTTTGGAGGTATCAACGACTCTACGACTGACGAAGCAGAGATCCGCGATATGTTCAAGCCTACCCGTGTTAAGAATATCGTCACAGGCAAAAGTGTTGTGATTGTCCCCAATATCGGCATCGATACCGGTGCATCTAATCTACTTGGCTATGATGACGATGCCTACAAAAAAGCAAACGGAAGCACTCTAGAAGACGACTTCGATCCAAGCGAGATCGATACTGTGCGCGTACTTAGTGGATCGCACAAAGGTACACATCTCTGGTTTGATCGGGAAAACAAACCGTATAAGTCAAAGACCAGATCCAAGGATGCCAAGATTGCTGATGGGACTGATATTCGTGGCGTCAATAACTATCTGTTAGGACCGTGCAGTCTTCACAAGTCAGGCAACCGTTACGAATTCATGGACGGACAAGCATTGGGACAAGTACCATTACTGCCTATTCCTAAGAAGATTGACGACATTTTGGCAGCGGCGTACAGTGCGGACAACAAAAACGCAAAAAATCTGAAGTCAGGCGATCCAGATCCAGAAGCAGTAAGACGATCAAAATTACTGATCGACGGCATTTTACTTGACAACTCAATCGAGCACACGGAATGGGAAGAATACCCATTCTCTGACGGTCAAGGATGGAGACTTAAGCTTACATACTGTCCGTTCAACGACGAGGACGATCCACATACAGATCACAACGTCGCTTATCTGGCAGTGCACCAGGACGGTTGTATTAACGCATTCTGTCCTCACAATCGCTGTCAAAAACAGATCGAGTCATTTGGATCTGGTTGGCAACTTTTTCGCAAGATCTTCGCAAAGCCGTCAGTTGCGCAAGGTGTAAAAATGACAAAGGTAGTCAACCAGGATACAGGCGAGATCACAGAGATCTTGGCTGAACCCATCGGATTAGATCAGGTGCTCAAGTCTATCGATGCGATCAAGAATGACGCCACGTTGACGCCAGAAGCACGCCGATCACGTCTTGTGGGAATTGCTGACAGTATCGGCAGCATCGATAAAGCTGAGCGGGTAGAAGTATCAGCGGCCATTGCATCGGCCAACGCAGGATTCAGCCACACGCGCGCAGAGTCATTTGTAAAAGAGTGTGCTAGTGACGCCAAGAAGCGCCGGAAGACAGCGCAACGAGCGGTAGCGCAAGCCAAGGTGCAAGCCAAGAAGTCAGGCACCACATTAGGCAGACCATTGATCGAGGTCGGTGATCGCCAGTTGCGTGATATCGTTGACGACGCAATAACCGTGATCAATAAGTTTAATGCAGAGAACGAATCGACCCCGGCAACGTACGTTAATGCGGCGCGCATTGTCCGAGTAGTAAGAGACGAAAACGACGTCGTTGGTATCGCTCCTTATGGCAAGCCAGGATTTAAGTTGCTTTTATCTCGGCTAGCCGACTTCGGACATATCAAGGTTGACGATGAAACCGGCGAGGAAAAGATCATTGCTGATTTCCCGCCTGATGACTTGGTGACTGGGTTTCTCGATATGGGTGAATGGCCTACCTGTCCATCACTTGATGGTATCGTGAACGCACCGACGTTTAGCCGTGACGGAACATTGCAGACAGGCGGTGGGTACAGTCCGTCAACTCGCCTATTTAACGCAGGTTCCGTCAAACTGGGAGACACTACGCCGACAGATGACAACATTAGCAAAGCAAAGACGTTGATCGCTGATGACTTGTTAGGAGACTTCCCATTTAAGGATGACGCCAGCAAAGCACACGCTACTGCTTATACACTTCTTCCATTTGTTCGCCAGCTAATCCCAGGACAGACACCAGTAACGTTAGTGGACAGTCCCGCCGCCGGTACAGGTAAAACAAAGTTACTCGTTTCGTGTGCGTACCCAGCACTAGGTAGCGAAGTCGGCTTGATGAATGAATGCGAGAAAGAAGAGGAATGGGTTAAAACGTTAACCAGTACATTCTTATCGGGTGCGTCCCATCTTGTCATTGACAACGTCAACAATGGTTTATCGAGTGGTAAGTTGGCGGCGGCGATCACTGCTGGCGTATGGAATGAACGGATCTTGGGCGGCAACAGCAAACCTAATATTCGCATTCGTACCATTTTTGCAGCCACGGGCAACAATGTTGGCTTGACTGACGAGATCGCACGACGTTGCGTCATGGTTAATCTAGATGCCAACGTCGAACGACCAGACAAGCGAACCGGCTTCAAACATAATTTGCCAGTTTGGGCAAAAGAAAACAGAGACGAGTTAGTTACCGCCTGTATCACAATGATCAATGCGTGGATCGCCAAAGGTAAGCCACTGTTCAGCGGTACGCCTAAAGGCTCGTTTGAAGAGTGGGCAGGTGTAATGGGCGGCATCTTGCAAGTAAATGGCATTCCTGGATTCCTGATGAACGAGGATGCATTGTTCGACGCAGCCGTTAGCAAGACCCAGGCGATCAAGGAGTTCGTATTGGCGTGGCATGACAAGTTTGGTGGTAAGCCAGTGCCGTCTTCAAGTCTGTTTAAGCTGGCAAGTTACAGTGATAACAACGCTGACAACATGACTGGCGAATGGAAGAACCTTCTTGCTGACTACCTTGGCGCTAAAGCTCAACAGTCACGAGCAACAAAGCTCGGCAACCTGTTAGCGCAACATAAAAACAAAGTGATCGCAGGATTCAAGCTTGTTGAGGATCGGCCAGCGAACGGTTACAAGCAATGGGCGCTTATCGATCCAAAGGATGCATCAGCTCAGAAAATTGACACTTCAACACGCGTCGTGCTTGGCGATCCGTCAGATCCTCAGTTTGGGGAAACATACCACAGTGACACAGTAGACGCCAGCGATCTAGGCAGTTGGGTACCTAGCGGACCAGGCAGCGAACGAAATCCGTTTCTCATTCCAGCGCATGTTACGTACAACAACCACGTCAACGGTGTTGAGGAGGTAGAAGTTAAATGGGAACTGTAGACGCCATCTTAGCAAGAGCTGTTGACGTAGGGTTAACACTACGGGTTGTTGGTACGAAGTTAGAGGTAACAGGCAAGCCGACGGATAATGCGAAGGACTTGATCAGGATCATTGGCGAGAACAAGAATTTGATCGTTACTGCCTTGACAACAAAGAAGCCTACCGATCAGCGCTTACCACTGCCTGAAGACATGTATGTGACTGGTATTCATTCATGGAATGAAGCTTGGGACTTGAGCGAAGCACTCTGTAAAAGCTATCGAATCGCGCTTGGAGGTAAGCCAGGATGCTGGTATATCGTTGCGCCTGTTGTCTACACCGGTAAACCGGTAAAGGATGATAAGAATGATCAAGACGCGCAGATGCGCAATTGACGAAATGGAGTTTAGCGCCGGTATTGAGGAAAACTATCTCTTACTGATCGCTGCTGTTTATCAACTTGCCATCAATGAGGCGAAGAGCGGACACCGTGGCGCACGGCTATTCCTAGCGGACACAGCGCCAGACATTGCCGAAATGATCAAAAGCAACGAAGTGCGCAAGCGAAGGATCTTGGCATGATAAAACCGGTAAGGATTCAGGCAAAACAAGAGGATTCGCCACCACTTACGCCACAGCAAGAGGAAAAGCGCAGACGTTGGGCGCAAATCCTGTGTAGTTCGGCGGCGAATGAGACATCAGCAGTAATGGCTAGAAGGTTATGCAAAAGTTGGTTTCCTGGTTGCCGATGCGGGCACTATAACGAGAATTGAGGAAGATATGCGAGAAGATAGCGAGTATATTCTACACCAACTGTTTGGTGACGATGATAGCGCAAAGGCTAGACACCACGACAATGAAGAGGCATGGACCATCGAAAGCTATGATGCACGGGTGACAAAGCGAATGATCGAGCTTGGCGCACAAACCAAGGCAAGCAAGATCGATGGCAACTTGTTCATTGTTGACGCCAAACTTTTGATCGAATTCATCGCAGAAAGCAGCGGTTTGAACGTGGAATTCAGGAAGCGCAAGCGCCAACAATTGAGTGAATCAGCAATGGCAGCGAAGCGTGCGAGAATGTCAGAGCTGAGGTCAAGACAGCTAAGTAAAGTATAGTTTCATACGGTATGAAACAGCATATAAGGTCGATATTTTTAACGAAAAGCGTGTGATCTGATACGCAGGACGTTAAATGACTCAGTGGCCTTATATGCTGTTTTTTATGTCCAATCTCTACCTGTTACGGCTTGAGCTTGTGCGGCTCCTGCTGAGTCACGCGCAGCCCTGATCGATGCGCCGTTTGCCGCCTCCTTGATATGGTTAACCAAATGAGCCAAGAACCAATCCGCTTTTTGCTGCGCCGTCATCCCGGCAGGTCCATTGTAGGCGGCAATGTAGTCATCTACTAGCGCGGCGACAACCGCATTGCCCGCAGTCTTGGTTGCCGTGATCGGTCCAACCGTTACCGTTAAACTTGCCATTGTGCCAAATCTCCTTCGTTTTTGATACCGATTACATTAAGAATAAACCCAACAGCAGCAACAAGATCGCCAATCGCTACCGGTGTATTAAGTGACTTTCCACACGGGTGGTCAGAGTCGCGATCCATACCGTAGCGCTGCGCATAGTCAGTCACTAATCCATTAGGAAAGAACTCGTTGCTATACGCCTTACTCTTATAGGACCATGCACGAAGCCCGTACTTGGCTGCGTATAGAATCCCAAGGATCGAATCTGCCAGTTTCGGCAAGTTTTCGTGAATTATCTTAGAATCCAGGGAACTTGTTTGCGCGCCAACAACGGTCCCGGTGGAATCATTAGCCGACGTTGGAAGTGACGTACCAATGCGTAAGTTGCCGGAGTTATCAGGCCACACAGCGTACTGCGTGGCAGAGCGAGCCATGATATACAGGAAGCCAGCGCTGGGGGTGGACGCGTTGTTATTGCGGCCAATATTAATGTGCGGTCCAATATCATTCGTGTTGTCGAAATCAGTAAAAACGATTTGGCTACGTGTTGAGTTCTGAATAAATCGCATTCTGGATGCAGAGTTATATGTTAGCTGAAAAGCGTCTACGGATGTGCTTCCAGGCATATTCAGCACCAAGGCGCTTACGTTTGTGGCCGATGGCGTAATTGTCTGCGTGGTCGTAAACGTGTTGGCTGTGCCAAGTAAGGCAGCGCTACCCGTGGCGGGTACAGTGAGAGTGAACCCGCCAAGCGAAATAGTACCACCACCGGTAATGGTGACAACAGTGCCGGTAGTCTGCACAAAGTAGGCCGCAGTGATCTTTTTTAACGATCCACTCGCCGCTTGAGTGGTATCGCTTACATCAACGATGGGTATCAGATCGTTACTCGCCGGTTGAGCGGACAATGCGGTAAGTGCAGATGTTTTTGTGTTTGACATTTGTTAAACCTTTAGCGTAGTAAGTACGCCACTCGTGTTAATCGTGATCTTCCACTCGTCTGTACCATCAGATAGGAATAAAGCCTTATAGGCAAGTGTGGTTGTACCAAGTGCAGGTCCATTTGTTACAGTCGGTAAAAGACTGCGTTGTACAGAAAAGTTTCCATTTTGTACGCTAACCGCACCGTAGTCAACCTGTAGCATGTTTAGCAAGCCAACATCCAATACTATTTGGTCTGGTGTCTGACGGATAGCTGAGAGGTTCGCTGTTCCGCGGCAAATGATAGTCTTTCTGCCATTGGCTGTCCCTTGGATGCCGATAGTATCTAGAGAATAGTACTCCCCGGTGTTGGGGTAAGCGGCAATGCCAGCCACGACCGTTCCGCCATCGGTCCATCTTACCCAATGCTTGTCATAGTTGGCATCTTGGGCAGCAGTCAAAACCAGGCCGTCACTATTAATTGTTACGGCACCATCTGCTGCGATAATAGTAGCACCATTAACTGTGCCACCAGACACTAACGCACCCGTGACTGTGCCACCAGACAACAAACCACCCGTGACCGTGCCACCGGATATTAACGCACCTGTGACCGTGCCACCAGTGATAGCGGCGGCGGTTACCGTACCCGTGAACGAACCCGCCGAAGCAAAGACCGTACCGGTAAATGATCCGTCCGTGGCATAAACAACCCCATTGATATATGCGTTCTCTGCCCACAAGTTGCCAGTTGTGGCGTCAAGCATAAAGTTTACACCACTGATAGCAAGCGATCTGCCGTCTTCTGTTGTAAGTATATTTCCGTCTTCGGTCAGAAGTAGAGCGCCGCCAGTCGTCGGGTTCACACCAAAGATACCGGAGTTGTCGATCTGTACGCCGCCGTTAGCAAAAACATCAGAACTTGTTCTGATTATGCCGGACTGATAGACCTCATATACCGCATCGTTGATCGTTCCAGACGAAAAATAAGGCGTCTTGGTTGGGTCAGTGTATAGCGCAAAGGTCAACCCTATGGTACCGTACCCAAATAGTCCAGCCGTACCCATGTAGACGCCAGGATTAGACGAGTTGACAACACTACCTGTAGCGATAGTCCCGCCATTGCTATACATCTGGTTTGCCGCAACCACGAAGCCGCCGATATTGCCGACCGTGGCGTTTATTGTGCCGCCAGAGATTACTGCACCTGTGATCGTGCCACCAGTGATTGATCCGCCAGTGATCAATGAACCAGTAACCGTACCACCGCGAACTTGAGCGCCGTCTACGGTACCAGCGGCGATAATTCCAGTAAAGAAACCATTTGTGGTCCACAATCCCCACCCCGTAGGCGTGATCGTGCCGATGGATGGCATACCGGTCATGCGTCCCATCTTGGCGCGCACCGTGCCACCTTCTAATATATATTCAGCGCCGTAGGTAAACCCGTTTATATCTTCTAGGCCAACAACAACGCCAGTGTGACCGCGATAGTTTGCCCAACTAAAAGCAGCCGTCCCACCATCGGTGAACAGCGCTCTACCGCTTACTATTTCGCCCATGTTGCTAGTCAGTGACGACAGTCTGCCGATCCTGCTCTCAACAACTGATCCGTTAGCACCTGACGAGGTAACCGCAACGGACGCTTGCTTGATCACGTCGATAATAGTGTTCTGTCTATCACCACAAGACACCTTTGCCGACATCAGGAATTCACCTTGCTTTGATATGACAGGGTGAATCTCTACTTCTTGGATCACGTAATCGCCAGACACAGCAAAAGCATCAGCGTTGACAGTGACCAGCGTACCAGGGAATAGACCATGCTTGTAGGTGACGAAGCTAATACTTTCGCGCGGTACAGCATATCGATCTAGGATGCTTTGAGCGTACGCAGTCGCCGCCGTGATATTGGTCAAACTATCGTTGTGTATTTCTCTATTGAACACCCGCCCGTAGTGCGTTTGTGACGTCGTGTTATTAACGATAACGTCAACCGGCGTACTATAGTAGTACGAAGCAACTATATAAGTACTACTATCTGGCGCTTGTCCAGATGTCCCCTCTACTGTCACCGTTCTGTTGTCAAGATTTACCAAAGCATAGTAGTCACCACCATCTGATACTAAGCTATCCCCCGGCTCATAACCAATGTTATTGGTATATATGGTTTGCTGGACACCGCCGATAACATAACGAACGCTCCACATCGTAGAGACTTTTCTACTGAATGCACCGTACGTCTTCTGTCCGTCTGATGCAAAAGTATCATCCTGTCTTTCGCTCGACACGTCGTCACCACCGAATACCGTAACTCGGTTTATCACGCTTGTCTCATCGACGTTGTAAGCGAAGCTGTCCCCTGCTACATCAAAAGTTGTCGTGTTGTTTGGCGTATCGACGTCGATGTTGTATAGCGCCGCCGGTAGATCATCTTTTGCAGCCCAAGTCAGCTTCTTATCAGGTCCAATGTACCACTGTGCGTTAACTAGCGCCGCCATCTGATCGAGCGCAGCCCGGAGTGTCTTTCTGTCGAACGCTATGTCGATATCGCTGGACACAACCTGAACATTCGTAGACACGTCAAAGCCATCGTCAGACATGTATTCACTAAATAGGTTTGTGATAATGTCCGCATCTGATGTCTGCGTGTACTGCGAACTGAGAGTTACAGAGTCAAGCAAGATCGACCAATCAGAACACTGAATATTCCAATTTATTTGACGTGTCGATCCTACGCCAATCGGTGTTGCGTCCCGTTTGGTGATGTATCCGCCAAAAACAGTAGTGCCGTCTATGGCTATCGAGACAGAGTGCCATCCTATAGGGGTATAGGCACCACTGCCATTAAGAATGAAATCGGCAACCGCTGAATCATTCGTGATGGAATGGCGAATATATAGCGAATCACTACGGAGTAGAGTTGTTCGATCTGCCCCGTTTAAAGTTACCGTTACTGTATGATTAGTTACTGGCATGTTACCTCGTCACCAGCGAAGATCCTTTAAGGTTTAATTCGCCATACAATGCCCGTGCAAGTTCAGCGAGTTTGGCGCGATCCATAGGTAGGTTGCTTTCGCCCGTCACCGCTACTTCAACACGAAGGACACGAGCTGCGCCGCCACCCGCACTATCGAGCATTGCGGATGTATCGCTGGCGTTGTAGATGTACCCGTTCGTCTTTGGTACAAACAACTCCCGGCCTTTCTCGCCAGTCATGTACGTTTGCCCAGCGGCGACAGGTCCACCCGTGGCACGTTGGCCAACACCTAATGCTCCAAGCAAACCGCCACCGGTTAGGCTGAATCCTAAAGCCTCGGCCAGATTCGCCCACCCAGCGTTAACTTGTGCGTTGATTTGATCATACGCAACAAAATCACCAGATAGTAGAGCGGCAAATCCTTTCTTAATGAGTGCCGCCTGTTGGCTGATAATGGATAGCCCTTTGGTTAGCTGTTTAGCCGCTTCAAGAACTTGCTTGATACCATCTACAAATGACGCCGCAAAGTCGCTGCCTGTCATTGATTTGTCACCAAACAACTCGTTAAGCGAAGCAATAATCTTTGGCGTTTCCTCGTTGATTGTTTTTCCGAAGTCCGCATAAGATTTTGTAACTTCCGGCCAACGCTTCTGCCATGTGTCGCTTGCTGATTTTACGAACGACCCCAACGAGTCTTCCCACGGTTTCACCTGTGGCACATTGCTAGTTATCCACCCGTTGACATTGCCCCATAGCGACAATAGGCTAGCTTTTACACCTGACTTACCATCAGCACCTAACCAAATAGAGCTTGCCCAGTCACCAAATGCAGTCCAAGCACCCGTGACGCCTTTCCATAATTGCGCACGCTTGCTTGGATCACTGATCCAGCTAGTCAACCAAGTGAAGAAGGACGACAGATAAGGCGACACAGCAGACGCAACAGAACCGGCCCAGTCCCAAAAGAAGGACCAAGCGCCTGTAATCCCATTCCATAGCTTAGCGCGCTTGCTGGGGTCAGTGATCCAGCTGGCGATCCATGTAAAAAATGACGATAGATAAGGCGCAACGGCATCAGCAACGTACTTTGCCCAGTCCCAAAAGAAAGACCATGCGCCAGTGATTGCGCCCCATAGCTTAGCACTCTTGCTGGGGTCAGTGATCCAACTAGCGATCCAGGAGAAGAAGGAGGACATATAAGGCGACACAAGATCAACGATGTACGCAGACCAATCCTTAATGAATGTCCAGCTATCACTGAGCGCCTTCAGCAGTTGTGCGTTCTTAGTCGGGTTAGTAAACCAACTGGCGATCCATGCATAAAACACTCC